>OLHJ01000027.1_pt1 | contig 76206 bp, 101 predicted proteins | sample 1609491 | NCBI WGS metagenome assembly OLHJ01 (sample SAMN05416861, study PRJEB24817) | seawater metagenome | isolation source: Sea water | place: Canada:Atlantic | collected 2013-11
ATATGTGAGAGTGGTTTTTAAGTGGGCGTTGGAAAACAACCCAGAGTTGAACAGACCTCAGATAGAACTACTGTTGTATCTATACGGTATAGGAGCTTTCTCGAAGAAACAGTTCAACGAATATCACAAACTACTTGGTCTTTATTCTATCAAAACGTTACAAATGTTTGAGGATGAAGGGTTTATAAAAATATGGAGAGTTAGAAACGGAAGGACACATGCGTTGTATACGTTGACACACAAAGGGAAAACGTTGTGTAGCGACATGCACAAGTTCTCATGTGGTGTAAAAGACCTCCCAGAATCTAGTAAGATGAACAGGGAAGGTGCTCCAAGGATAAACAACTACTATCTAGAAGCGATTAAAAAAATGAACAAAGATAAAGCCCCTACTAAGTAGAGGCTTTTTTTATTTCTTTTTTGTTGTTCGGGTCTTTTTCTTTCGACCTCCTTCTCCAGCACGACCTCTGTTTGTTGATGTTTTAACAAACTTACCAACTGCGTGGTCGTAGTCTTTGCCTTTGATGTTCTTCCCAGCAGCTTTTGCTTTTCGCCTAGCCCTGTTGGATTCCACACGTTTTTTAACCTGTTCGGGTCGTGAATTTATCTTTTTATCTGTGGCAGCTTTCTTTTTTCGTGCCTTTGCATTTTTTCTGTAGTACTCTGTGCTCTTTCCCATAAAATCAAACTGTTGTTTATATTCGTATATTTGCAAAGATACAAAAAAACATCCAGTATACAATTATGAGTAAGAAGATAGAAATAATAGGTCAGTCTTTGGTTATCACAGATACTCTTACAGCAGAGGTACTTTTAGACGTACCAAAGTCAGAGTATTATTACCGTTCGGAATCATTGATAGACAGAAGCGTGATAGACCTTTATAACATAGATGTCGATGATAACACCAGAAAAAACCCACTCAACATTATGTTGAACGAAGCAGTGGACATATCAGATGTGGTTTTTACTCAGGCTACTTTCATGGATTTTGCTAGAACAAATTTGGGATTTAAGACTGTTTCTGATGGTGGTTCTGGTGGTGATATCGTAATCAAATATCAAGTTGATGATTATACAGAACTTTCAGCAATAACAGGGGATGCTTCTGGTGAACTAGCTTATGTAAACGAATCACAAGGTACAGCGTGGTTACCTTTCTCAATGGGAGGAACATATTATCCGAAAGGAATATATATGTGGAACGGGGTTCTTTGGGTTTCTGATAGGAACGCTATTGCTAGTAAGTTAGAAAATCCAGTAATTGTTACCAACGCTTCAACATCAGGTGTTTACGAAATAGACTGGACAAAAGATGCTTATTATTTAACACTTACTGGAGATACAACGTTGACAGACATTAATTTACCAAGCACTGGTAGAACAAAAAAAATGCAACTGTTCATAACAGGAGAGTTCGCTTTAACAATACCTTCAGATTGGGCAAAAATTATTACAGGTGAATATGTAGGTAATTTTATGAACATACTTACTGTTAATTATATAGCACCAACACTATACGAAACAATTATAGATATTCCATATTCTATGAACCTCCTTAGAAATGGTAACATGACAGATGCAGGGAATCAATCATATTGGGTAGCAGATGCTGCTTTTAGTTTTGATACAGTGAATAAAACATCATCCTATGATGCCACAGTTGGTAACGCACAGGATATATCTTGTCCATTATCTGATTGCTTAACCATAGATGATGATTTTTGTATATCTTTTACAATTGCTGGTGCAACCACTCTTGCTCATTTTGCTCTGTGGGGTAACGGTAACGGTAATCCAAATTTAACAGGTTATAAAACATATGCTAATGGTAGACATCATGTATATGGTACAGTAACACAAAAAGCAGGTTGTACTTTAATGGTTAAAGCTTTGAACTCTGGTGGTGGTACTTCGTTCACAATTAGTAACATAGCAGTTAGAAAAAGAAAAAACAGATAATGGTAGCAAATATACACACTAAGGAATCGGGAAACAGTATCCCTAAAAATTGGAGAGGTAAGTTCGGATATGACACACGAAAAAGTGAAGAACATTATGCTGACGGATGGAGAGAACTCGTCATACCTGTGTTGACAGAAGAACAGAGATTAGGTGATTGGAGTTTTGATAAAAATTCTGATAAGTGTTTTTATGATATTGTAAACTACAGCGATGATGAAATATCAGAGAATCAAGAGAACGAAGCAAGAGAAAAGGTAGAAAAATACAGGGAAGATGGTATCACCCAAATATTTAAGACACGTTCTAAGATGTGGAGAAGAGTTCACAAATTCCCAGAAGGGGTTAACGGATTATCTAAACCACAGGTCGCTAAGTTAGAAAGATGGTTCGAACCTTGTTATTTATCGTTGTTAGTAGGGAACTGGAGACAAGCGAACAACTACATAGACGGTATCATTGAAGACAGAGGGGAAACTGGAAACGGAACATTAAACGAAACAGCAGGTATGTTTAACACAGCAGAGTGGCTACAAACACAAATATCAAATTATTTTGGTAACATATATGATTTATAAAACAAACAAACAATGGCAATAAAAATTGAAATCATCGGTCAAGCGTTAGTTATAACCGATACGGCAGATTCTTCGATTATGTTAGATGCTCCAAAAGGAGAGTATTACTACAAACCGAAGGAATTATCAAGTAACAGAATAGTTCTGTATAACCTTGATGTTACTGACAACACAAGAAAAAACCCTAGACAAATTGACTTAGCAGATGCTATAACATCTGCAGATGTTGCATTTACTCAAAGTACGTTCGCTGCATTTTGTAGAACGAATCTGGGTTTTAAGAATGGAGGGAGCAGTGGCGGTGGGACTGTAGAAGGACTTGTAGGAGGTGACGATATATCAATCGATGACACCAACCCTGCATTTCCTATTATTAACAGTACAGCAGGTACTGATGAATCTTTGTTACCATTAGAAACATCTGATACAGGGACAGAGATATTTTTAACACGTTCGGGTGGTATTAACTCTAATTTTGAGTCAGCAAACACCAACGTTGTTTATACAGAAGGAGCAGGGGCAGTTTTAAATGGATGGAACGAAATCCTGATTAATCCAGCAACTGAACCAGCAGTACCAGTGTCATGGACACCACAAGGTGGTATTAAATGGGAAGCTGGTCTTTTACATATGGTTGTAAGAAACACAGGGGCATTCGGAGTAGTATATTACTATTTACCAACAGGTGTTCAAGTACCTAGTACCTCTAATTCAATAACGGCTTTTAAAAGTGCAGATGAAACAATAACAAATGATGCTGTTTTAGATAATGATTCTGATTTAATTGTTAGTTTAGAAGCTAACAGTGTTTATGATTTTCAAATAACTTGTATATATAATGCTGGAGTAACTGGTAGATTTAAACTTGGTACAGTTAATCCAAGTGGGTCAAGTGGTTATAAATATTTTGATTTTGATGGAGTTAATCAAGTTGTTTATGGTATGACTCAATCTTTTAATTGTGCAGGATTTGACCCAGATGCAAAAATGGCAACAATTAGAGGTGTTATAAAAACAACAACGGCAGGAAGTTTTGGTGTAACTTGGAGTCAAAATGTATCAAGTGCAGAACCAACAACTTTGTTTGAAAATTCTCACATGGTAGTTACTAAACTAAATTAAAATGGGAAACTTTTTTACAAAATTATTCAGCAGAGCCGAAGAGGACAACAACATAAACAAAGATAACTTTCCAGCAGAGTTTGTGCTATGGTTTGATAGACACATTGGGTCAACCAACAAAACTATTAATTCTACAAGAACACTTGCCATTAACAACAGAGTAGGTGTTGGCGACAACGCTGAAAAAAATAAACAACTTAGAAGAGACATGATGGTTCATATAGAAGAATTAAAAGGGATAATAGAAGGTTTTCATTCTCCCGTAGAAGATACTGTTAAACCAGTAATCACTTTGATAGGGGTATCTTCTGTAAGTATAGATGTTGGTGATACCTACAACGACTTAGGTGCGACAGCCGTAGATAATGCAGACGGGGACATAACAGCAGACATTGTTGTTACTGGAACTGTTGATGTGAACACAGCAGGTGTTTACACCTTAAATTATAATGTGAGCGATGATGCAGGGAACAACGCTAACGAAGTAAGTAGAACAATTACTGTGAGTGTTATAGCTCCAGTAAAAGCTTTTCCAACTGCTTTTGGGGCAGGTTCTCAAGTCACAGGAGGAAGAGGGTATGGAGTGTTCCAAGTTACTAACCTAAATGATAGTGGTTCAGGGTCTTACAGACAAGCAATATCAGATGTTGTGTCAGCAGGTGGTGGTAACATCGTCTTCACAGTTTCTGGAGCAATAAACTTGACAAGTAATTTAGGGGCAGGTGGAGTTAAAAACTTATCTGTTTGGGGACAATCTGCACCAGAAGGAGGAATCTCTGTGGCTAACAAGCTATCAGGTTTCTATGCTGGACAAAGTCAAACAGTTCCTTCATCTAACATCATAATCAGGTTCATGCGTTTCAGAGTTGATTCGTCACCTCTTATAATTTCCCAGTACAACGGGATAGAAACAGATGTGTTCGTGATGGAGTGGGCTAACAATTATATCATTGACCATTGCAGCTTTAGTTTCGGGACAGATGAAGCCATCAATCACGGTAACGGTGAGAATGTCACATGGCAACACAATCTAGTTGCTGAAAATTCTAAAGGGATGATAATGGGACAAGTCGCACAACAACAAGGGAACTTCTCATTCAACAGTAATTTGTTTACCAGATGTTCTCACAGATTTGTTAATGTGGAAGCAGGTGGACGAGTTGACCTTATGAACAATTATATATTTAACTGGTGGAGTTCGGCTGCAGCACCTAGGGGAGCTTTTGAACTAAATCATGTTAACAACTACTTTGGTACAAACGCTGGAATACCAGTAGGTATTGATTTAGATGCCAGAGGTTTTAATTATGTGCAAGAGTCTTGGACTCCTTCAATACATGCTTCGGGTAACATATTCAAAGGAAGACAAGAAGACCCAAACGCAGACAACATAGGTGATGTTAACGATGCCAACGATGGTTTTTGGAGAATAAGAACTACGTTTGGTAACAACGGTTTGATTATACCTGCTGGATGGAGAGAGGCTACACCTTACACACAACTAGGAGATGAGTTTACACTGAAGACGGCTTTACAAGTTAAAGCAGATTTGCCAGATAATGTAGGAGCACACAAAAGAGTTGACGAAAATGGTAACTTGGTAGATGCGTTAGACCCGTTAGATACTATTTACATAACTTCGGTTAAGAACGAAATTTGGACTAACTGGGAACTAAGAGATTCTTATTTTGGGAATTTGGTAGGTAACTCAGACCATTACGATGATTATTTCGCAACTGTTGGGATTGTTCTCAACACACATCCTGTAGGATATGATACAAACAATGATGGAATACCTGATGTATGGACAGCAGCTAACATGCCTGTTGGTACAATATTTAGTGATATTTCTGATAACGGATACACTTACTTAGAAAGATACATGAACCCTAATACTTTATAAATATGACAATTACAGATAAATTAAAAACTTGGTGGAACGACCCAAAAAATTCCTACATCCGATGGGTGAGAGTTGGATTAATAACAATAGCTGTTCTAGGAATAGGGGCTAAAGTAATATTCAAGATATAATGTCAGAGCTGGATTTTAACATTGCCCCTGATAAAGCAAAACATTTCATGGTGGGATTTTTTATCAACTATCCCATCATGTTCTTTTCGAAGATTTTAAAAATGGAATGGTTCGGATTAACCTTATGTCTTTTGATAGCAGTGGGTTGGGAAGTTTACCAAAAATATTACCAAAAGAAAAAAGGAACTAACAAGGATAGGTTGTATGATATCGCAGCTACCTTTATGACAGCCCCATTTATTATGGGAGCTTTAGCATATGATTAATTATGAGAAGTATTTTAACATTTTTTAAAGAAGTTACAGCAAACAAAACTGTTTTGCTACTATTCACACCGATTATTACGGCTATATTGTCTATGAAATTATTATTAATAGGTTTATTAATCCTGATATTTATAGACCTATTATCAGGGATTAGAAAAAACCACCACGCAGAAGGTATACCGTTTAACATCTTTAAGAAGAGATTTTGGTTGTGTATAAAAAGTCAGTTGTTGAGACAGACTTGGAAAAAGACTTACGAATACGGTTTGGGTATTTGGGTAATGATTGTGTTTGAGCAACTAATATTTGGTACAACCGTTATAGAACTATCCAGCAAGGCTTTCACCTTATCTGAGTTAGCAGTAGTCATTCCAGCTATCATTGAAGTTTGGAGTATCTTTGAGAACTTCGAAGCCGTATCTGGGAACAACATCATGAAAAGGTTGCAATATCTGTTACCTTCGAGATTACGTTCTGTGCTTACAGGTGAGCCTCCAGTAGATGAGGGAGTAGATGAGGGAGTAGATGAGGGAGTAGATGAACTAGAAAAATAAAGTTATGGGATTTTCAATAGGAAAAAACAGTAGAAAAAAATTAGATACTTGTCATCCAGATATGATAAAGATTATCGAGTTGGCAATAGAAAGAACAGATGTAGATTTCGGTGTCTCAGAAGGACATCGTAGCATATCCAGACAAAAGATGTTGTATGACGAAGGTAAATCTAAGATAGATGGTATCAACAGAAAGGGTAAGCACAACTTCAAACCTAGTTTAGCAGTAGATATTTATGCGTACCATCCACTGTTAATAACGAGAAGAAAGTTGGCTTATGATAAATCTCACTTGTCTTATTTGGCAGGTGTTATAAAATCATGTGCTGAAGAACTACTCGAACTAGGGGAAATAACCCACACAATACGATGGGGAGCTAATTGGGATTCTGACGGAGTTATAGACTACGACCAGACGTTCGATGACTTTCCACATTTTGAATTAAAAGAAGTATGAAAAATAGAATGTTAAGGTACACGATACTCTTCGGTTTGGGGATGTTGACCATGTTCTTGTTAAAGAATTGTAACACCGAAATTGTAGAAATTGAAGTACCAGTAGAAATTGAAGTACCAGTACCAGTTGTTATAAAACAATTTGATACACTCTTTCTGCCAAAACCTTTCGTAGTGAAAGAGGTAGATACGAGTTTGGTCGCTCAATACAAAAAAGCGAACGATAGCTTAAAAGCAGAACTGTTTGAAAAAGCCGTGACAGTAAAAGAATACAAGGAAATTTTCGAGGATTCTATACAAACAATAACAGTAACTGCTGAAGCAACATCGCTTCGTTCCTTATCAGTCGGGTATGAAACCAAACCCCGAACGATTAAGTTGGATACAACCATCCCTGTGAAAGTCAAGATTCCTAAAACAATAGGATTCTCGTTATACACAGAAGTGGGAGTACCTACCAAACTGAACCTAAACTCTCAGGTTATTTTTAAAGCTGGGGCAGATGTTCGAATAAAGAAAAACACAATTATAGGAGTTTCTTATGATACCCAAGGAACAGCTTGGGGTAAAATAGGATACACCTTTTAAACACACACAAAACAATGGGATTAATTAACAACTTAAGCTTGTACCCAATTAAAGAAGTGCCTACATCAAGCGACTTCGTAATTGGAACAGATGCAGCAGACAACAACAAAACGGTAAACTTCAGAGTGAGTGCTTTAACAGGTAGTTCGGGTTTACAAAACAACAGATACAAAAGGTTAAACTTCGGTGCAGCTTTTTCTGCAGATTCTAGTCAACCTAGTATAGCAGCGAAAATTAATGCGTTTACAAATTTGGTAACCCCTGATTTGTATGTAGTAGAAGAGGACGAAGTTCCAATGTTTGTAGGATACGTTATCACAGGTAACGGTACTATGGCTACGTTAAACAAATACGTACTCGAAGGTTCTGGTAAAGGTACATATGGAGCAGGGGGAACAGTAACAGTGACAGATAATAAATTAATTCTTGTTTACAGCGAGGTTATTTTTGAATCGCCAGATGTAACAGATGACCCTAACGCACACTTAGAAAGCCTAGGTGAAATAGGAGCAGCAGACTTTTTGGATATTATCAACGCAGCAGACCCTAAATACGTAATCGAAGCTGGTACTAACTGGTACTTTGATTTCACAGTGTCTGGGTCAAGAAAGCTTTATGGTTTCAGAGGTTCTAACGGAGATTATGGTTTGGGTCAAACACCAATGGATTCTTCAGATGTGTTCTTAATTTTTGACGAATCAACAAACACAGGAGTTGCTGGAGATTTACAACAAACTACAGATTTGGGTAACATCACAAAGAACGATATGATTATATCAGCAGGTGATTCAATCAACGCTAAAAATGGTCTGTATATATCCAGACCTTCTGAGCCTAACCAACGTGCTTTCATTGGGACGATTCAAAAAGCAGCAGGTACACACGTAGGAGTAATTGAACTTTCTTCAGAGCAAGCCTTTGTTGCATCTATTGGGACAGATGGTATATACACTGCCGATAGAACATTTACATTACCTGATGAAAATGGAGGATTGATTGTAGATGCTCCAAGTAATGCAAACAGTTATTTAAGATATCAAAACGCATGGGTTGTGGCAACATTATCAGGTACAGGATTAGAAGCTGTTGATGAAGGTAGTTCTTTTAATGATGGTATAGGATACAGAATCGTTGGTAAAGACCCAACGTTCTATGGAGATATTGGAGGATTTGCTACCGATTTGAGTGAAAACCCTGTTATTAGTGCAACACACGGAGCAACAGGAAACTGGTCATTTGCAGCAAACAGAGAAACTACAGCCAGTGGTAACCAATCAGTAGCTCTTAACTCTAGAACTGTTGCAAGTGGTACTAACTCTTTTGCAGCAGGTACAGACACGATAGCTTCTGGTAGTGGGTCAACAGCTTTTGGTAACATCGCAACAGCGAGTGGTTTTACATCGTTCGCTACAGGTTATCTTACTGATGCCTCTGGTTACTACACATCTGTTTTTGGTAAAGGTTCAACAGCATATTCTGCTTTTGAAAGTGTTTTTGGTACGTACAACACAGGATATACACCAATTAGCACTTCTGTTTTTAACAGTGCTGATAGATTGTTTGTAATTGGTAACGGTGTAAATTCTGGTTCGAAATCAGATATTTTTACAATATTAAAAGGTGGAGTAATAGGTATAGGTGTTAACAATTTTGAAGCGTTCAATACAGGAGAGTTGTTACAAGTTAAAGGTTCGGTAAAAGCATCGACAATTAAACTAACTACGTTGTTAGCGTTTGCTGATGATACAGCAGCAGGTGTTGGAGGATTGTTAGCAGGTGATGTTTACACTACAGCAACTGGAGAAGTAAGAATTAAATTATAATTTGTATATTTGCAACACAATTTATAAATAACTATTATTATGGCAGATGACAAGAACAAAAAAGAAGTAGCTATAGAGCTTAGTGACTCTGAGAAAAAAATTATTAAAAACCAACGAGAAATTGAAAAAAACAAAACCGAATGTTTGAAAGAAATTACGAACATCTTGAAACTAAGGAATTGTACACTGGTTGTTGATAAGTATTCACCGATAGGAAATCCACAGATAATAATCTCACAGGCTTAACACAAAGGGGTAACAGAAATGTTATCCCTTTTTTTATAAAACGGGTCATGTGTTATTTTTAGTACTTTTGTAGAAATATTAAATTTAATTATTATGACAGCAGATATCAGAAAAATATCAGTGGGTAGAAATTACCCAGATGGAGCAATCCATTATCAAGTAGGTAAGTTCGTCAGACTACAAGGCGTACCTTACGAAGTGGCTTTAATTGAAAAAGCACACGAACCAGAATTTGCAGACAAGGTGGCTTATCACCTGTACATCCAAAATGAAGACGGTAGAGTATACTGGAAAACCATTGTGGATATGCCAGTTATCATCGAGAACAACATAGACTTCGATTAATATGCAGACTGTAAACTATTTAATAGTTGAGTTAACAAAAGCATACAATAATGAGGTAGATGTTTCTACAGGTGATTCTGTCATTGTAAACTCAACCATAGAAGACGTAGCATACGTCAAAAGGATAGCAACCGTCAAATCTGCCCCAGACTTCGTTGTATTGGAGGCAGGTGACGAGGTTGTAGTTCACCACAACATTTTTAGACTAAGAAACGATATCAAAGGGGCTACGGTGGATAGCAACTTCTATATTGGAGATAACCTGTACTTTGTACCGTTGACAGAAGTGTTTATGTACAAACGAGGTGATAGTGGGTGGAAAACCCTTAGTCCGTTTTGTTTTGTTGAACCTATTATAAAAGAAGAAAAAGAAGGATTTGACCTCTCACTCACAGAGAGCACGTTTAAGGGACGTTTAAAAAGAGTAGGTAAGATTAAGTACCCGAACGATGAACTCATCGCACAGGGCATCCAAGAGGGTGACAAGGTACTGTTTACCAAGAATAGTGAATACGAATTTGAAATTGATGGAACAATCTATTACAAGATGTCCACCAAAGACATATTAATGAAATTATGAGTGTATTAAGCCAAGCAGATATTTCTAAGGGTCTGGATATCATGATTGAGGGGTTGAACTACAACTTTTTCTCGGTTAATGGTGGAGCAGATACTGAAGAACCAGATGATACCAAAGAGATAGAAGAGTTCGTTCTTTCGTTAGAACCAGAGAAGATGAAGAAGATTATGGAATCTAAATCAGCATCTTTTAATTCTGCCAAAGGTATTCTTAACAGATGGATGTCTTCTCCAAATGCTCCAAACAAAGGGGTAGCCAGAGATTATATCGAAAGAATTGTCTATGCTGGTGATTCAGCCCTTGGTGTTTTGAGGACTGCTTATTTGATGGATATTGATTATTCAGAGCTTGATGCACACAAACACTCTTCAGCCATCAGTGCTAAACCGTTAATATTTGAATCTATATCGGATTTAGAATACAACCTTAGAGAACTACGTGAAAAACTAGAATCAGATGATTTATCTCTTGAAGAGAGAGAATTTCGTGTGGGATATCCTGAAAGGTTTGCAAAGGGTGAGTTTTATCCAACATCTGATTATCACAAAGATTGGTTAAACGAAGACAAAGATGCTATAAGAATATGTCCTTTCTCTACTTCGGGGGAAATTATGGTTCTTGACAACCTGTCAGTTCAGTTACCAGAAGTACCAGAAGACAAATCTCAAATATTGTTCTACGACCTACCAAAGGAGGAACAACACTGGAGAAGATTGGATGTGCCAACAGGTATCACACCAGAGAACAAAGACTTATGGGACGATTATATCAAAGAAGAATTTAGAAAAAGACGTGAAGGTGTCTGGTTCATGAATAACGGAGTACCAGTGTATTTAACTGGTAACCACTACTTTGCACTACAATGGTGTAAAATGTTAGATACTGGTGGATACATGGATTACAGATATGCACAGATGAAAATGTTCTACCACTTGGAAGCATGTGTTGTAGACGAAAGATGTCTGGGGCAACTGTTTGTTAAGTCAAGACGTACAGGGTTTACATACATTGTACTTTCTATAATGTTAAACTCTTCTACAGGTACAAGAAACAACAACTTTGGTATCACATCTAAATCAGATGCTGATGCTAAGAAAGCATTCTTGAAATACAGATATATGCTGTTGAACCTACCTTTCTTCTTCTTACCGTTGATTAAGGGTAAACTGGATTCACCGAAAGAGTTCGAGTTTGCTAGTCCTTTGGATAACACCAAGGCTTCAAAGAAATCTAAAAGAATAAGTACCGATGAGTACCTAAACAACCTAGTAGATTACCAACCAACAAAAGATGATTCTTATGATGGACAGGCTATGTTTATGTACCTTGGGGATGAAGCAGGGAAATGGAAAAAACCAAACGATTATATCAATCACTTTGGTCAAGTATCTCCTACAATGTTAGAAGGTGGTGAAGTTGTTGGAACAGCTTTCATCGGTTCTACGGTGGGTGCTATGGCTAAAGGTGGTGAACAGTTCGAGAAGATGTACATCGCTTCAGATGTTACAAAACGAAACGAGGTTACACAAATGACCTCATCTGGGTTGTACAGTTATTTCTTACCAGCACAAGACAACATGTCATCTTTTACAGACAAATACGGATACTGCCACCAAGAGAAACCAGTTGAAAAGACTAAAAACCTTAAAGGTAAGTTAATCAGAGTAGGTGCTTTACAGTTCTTGTTGTCACAAGAGGAATCAAAAAGAGTGGAAAGTGATAGAGCTTTGAACGAGCAATACAGAGCTTTCCCAAGAATTATTGAACATGCTTTCAGAGATGAATCTGGAGAAGGAGTGTTCAACAAAATAAAAATATACGAACAAATTGAAGATAACAAGAAAAAAGCAGAAGAACAAAAATATGCTGTTGGTAACTTTGATTGGGTTGGTGGAGTAGTAGATGCTGATGTAGAGTTCAGTCCTGACCCTAACGGAAGGTTTAAGGTATCATGGATACCTTTAGAAAAATCTGGTCTACAAAACAGAATCAGAAAAGATGCTCACGGTAAGTTTCACCCGTTGAACGAGAACTTCGTTAGATTTGGGTGTGACCCGTTCTCATACAAGTCTACACACGGTAAAGGTTCAAAAGGAAGTATACACGGAAAAACCGTAACTTTGCCCGATGGAGGTGCTCCCTCAAACAAGTTTGTTGTGGAATACATAGCCAGACCATCTGATGAGACTATATTCTTTGAGGATGTTATCAAGGTTGTTAAGTTCTACGGTGCACCAATTTTGGTGGAATCAAACAGAATGGATTTGTTGAGACACATGTACAACAGAGGATACAGAGGTTTCGTAATGGACAGAATGGACAGACCGAAATCAAAACTTAACCCTCAAGAGAAAAAGTACGGTGGACAAATGATGTCGGGTCAAGATATCCTAGATTCTCACATGGGAAGTATAGGTACATGGATTCAAAATTATGTAGGGGTTTACCAAGATGATAAAAAAGCTTTAAGACCCATCGGTGAGATGGGAGATATGCCTTTCAACGAAACCCTTGTGGATTGGTTGAAATTCGACCCAGATAATAGAACGGAATATGATGCAACGATATCTAGTGGTTTGGCTATTATGGCTTGTCAACCAGAAAAATATAAAGGTAAAACTGTTGAGAAGAGGAAGATTAACATTTCAGCAATGATACCTAAGTATAACAACAAAGGAAGTATAGGAAAAAGAAGAAACTAATTATGGGATTTGATAAAAAGAAAGTGTTTTCAAGAGCAGGGTTTCCTGACCACTTAGCCTCAGACGAAGAAAAAAATACACAAATGTTCGGTCTACAAATGGCGAAAGCTATAGAGTACGAATGGTTTCACAGACCAGAGACTGGAGTTTGTTCGTATTACGACAAAAGAGATAAGTATCACAACTTACGCCTGTATGGTAGAGGTGAACAAAGTACAAAGGTGTACAAAGATTTAATGAACGGTGGTGAAGATGCTTCGTATGTCAACTATGATTGGAGACCTCTTCAAATTGTTCCAAAATTCGTTGACCTCATCGTTAACCAAATGAACGAGAGGTTGTTCGAGGTTAAGGCTGAAGCCGTTGACAAATTCTCAACCGACCTTAAAGACACACACAAGAAAAATTTAGAAAACATAGTCTTAGCAAAACCAGCAAGGGATGCTGCGATGGATGCTTTTGGTATAGATTTATCACCTCAAGGTATGGAAGAACTTCCAGAAACACAAGAGGAAATTGATTTGTTCATGAGTATTAAGTACAAACCAGCAATTGAGATAGCAGCAGAAGAGGCTATCAAGTTTACGTTGGATTTGAATGACTATGATGAAACACAAAGTAGAGTAATAAAGGATATTACCACAATTGGTCTCGGTGCTATTAAACATAGTACTGACCCATCAAAAGGAATCAGGGTGGAATACGTTGACCCAGCCAACATGGTTTACTCGTACCCAACACATAGAGATTTCAAAGATGTTCATTACTACGGTGAGGTTAAAAGAATTACCATAATGGAACTCCAAAGAATATCTCATGGTAAGTTTTCCAAAGCAGAACTGACAAAGATGGCACAAGCTACTTCAGAGTGGACAGGATATCACGGTTCTAGCACAAATGAGCAAAACTTCAGAGAAGATGACATGATGAACATGATGGTAGACGTTTTGTTCTTCAACTTCAAATCGACCAACACCTTGGCTTACAAAAAGAAGTACACCAAAGGTAACGGTTTTAAGATGACCAAAAAAGAAAGTACGTTCGCAAAAACTGATGAATCATACAAAGGATATGATGTCAACAAAAAAATAATTGACGTATGGTACGAAGGTGCTTTGGTACTTGGTACAAACGATTTGTTTAACTACAAGTTATCTGAAAATATGGTGAGAAGAGAAGGTTTGTTAAACATAACAAGCCCTAACTACATTGTATATGCTCCAGAGCTTTACCAAAACAGAACAAAGAGTTTGGTCGAAAGGATTATACCTTATGTTGACCAGATGCAACAGATACACATTAAGCTACAACAAATCATTGCTAAAGCCAGACCAAATGGTATTTACATTGATGTTGCTGGTCTTAACGAAATTGACATGGGTGACGGAAACGTACTGACACCACTAGAAGCTGTGAAGATTTATGACGAAACGGGTAACGTTTTGGGTACATCTGTCACACAAGAAGGTGATTATAACTACGGTAGAGAACCTATTAAAGAACTTAAAAATGGTGTAATTGATGGATTAGATAGACTGATTTCTTCATACAACCATTACCTGAACTTATTAAGAGATGCTATCGGTATCCCTCAAGGGGTGGATGGTAGTACACCTCACCCAGATATGGCTGTAGGTGTTCAAAACAACCTTGCTCTAAGTTCAAACACTGCTACGAGACATATTTTAAATGGTGGTCTTAACATTACGGAGAGATTGGGTTCAAGTTTATCTTTGAGAATCAAGGATATATTCTTGTACTCTGACCTTAAGAAAACTTATATCAACGCTATTGGTAAGGTGAACGTTAAGATACTTGAAGCTTTAAAGCAATATGCACTACACGATTTGGGTATCAACATTGAGTTGAAACCAGACAGTGAAGAGAAACAATATCTAGAAAAGAACATCGACCAAGCTTTATCTAAAGATTTGGTAACCTTAGATGATGCTATGGACATTAGAAACATTTCTAATGTCAAACTTGCTGCTGCCCTTCTTAAAACAAGAAGAATCAGAAGAACAAAGCAAAGAGAAGCTCACGAAAAAGCAATGCAAGAAACCAGAGACCAAGGACAAGCTATGGTTGCTGAGAAAAATGCTCAAGCAAAGATGCAAGAAATGGACTTTAAAACAAAGTCTGATTTGGCAGTTGTTCAAGCAAAATCTTCTGCCAAAATGGCAGAATTGGAGAAAGAAGCCGAAGTTAAGTCAGGATTGATGGAACTAGAGTTTAATTTCCAAGTCGCTTTGACCCAAGAGCAAACCAAGGTTGACATGGGAAAAAGTAAGTACATGGAAGACCGTAAAGATAAAAGACAAGATAGAGGTAACACTCAGGATTCCAAGAAGATAGAACAAAGAACTTTCAACAGACCAGCTCAAAAGTTTGAGTCTTCAGAGGATAACATTAGTGGAAGTGTTGAGCTTTCTGAGCACGACCCACACTAAAAAACAACCATAGACAAAATTTATATATATTTGCACTATCATAATTAAAATCAATTACAATGGGACTATTAAGCATAAAAAGTTTTGGTCAAAAAGAACCAAATTCAGATACGGATTTTTCTTCATTAGAAGTAAATCCAAATTATAAACCAGAAGGAGATGCACCAACAGGTGATGAACCAACTGGAGATGAACCTACAGGAGATGAGCCAACAGGCGACGAACCTACAGGTGACGAACCAACTGGCGATGAGCCAACAGGGGATGAACCAACAGGGGATGAACCAACAGGGGATGAACCAACAGGGGATGACCCAAACAATATACCAGCAGGTGACGAACCAACAGGTGACGAACCAACTGGAAGTTCTTTGAATAACGACAACAAGCCTACGGGAGATGAAGCAGTTACGGATGAACAAATCTTTAAAAGTCTAAGCGAGAAGCTAGACCGTGAAATCACAAGTTTCGAAGATTTAACACCACACCCTGTTGAATTAGACCCACAAGTAAAGGCTATTGATGACTGGAGTAAGAAAACAGGGAGACCTTTAGAGGACTTCTTCAAGTTTCAAAAAGACTACACAGGAGTAACGGATTTAGATATTGCAAGAGATTATCTGCAAATTGAATATCCAACATTAAGTCCTGAAGAAATCGAATTGGAATTAGAACAGTATACTACTGCTGATACAGATTTGGACAACGAGACAGCTAAGAAAGCTTTAGCTCTTAAGAAATATGCTACCAAAGGTAGACAAGTTCTTAATGAACTAAAAGGTGACTTAGGTAAACCGTTAGAACAAAATTACTCACCAGAAATCAAACAACAGTTAGAGTTTGCTAAAAATGTTCAAGAGCAGATAAAAACAAATCAAGAGGTAGGTAAAGCATATGGTGAAGGTATCACCGAAAAAGCTTTAACAACAGAGTCTATTAAGTTAGAACTGGGGAAAGATTTAACCTTAGATTTCGAAATATCTGAAGAGGACAGAAAGCTGATACCAGCATTTATCAACAACACTCCACAGTGGAGAAACGAAGATGGAAGTTGGAATCACCAAAACGTAGTTAACGATTCTATCCGAATTAAGAATTTTGATAAGATGATTAAGTTAGCTTACGAGCAAGGTCTAAATTTTGGAAAAGACGATATCCTAAAGAAAGCTAAAAATACTACGCTTGGAGATTCTACATCGATGCAGGGTCAACAAAATGCAGGTAAGAAAAAAGCAATCATAGAGGATAAAGACAAGTTGTTCGCCAATCGAGGTATGACCATGAAATTTGGTAAAAAACAATAACAACAATTTAAAATAAAGAAAAATGGCTTTAGACACACCAACAATTAACATCACTCCTTCTAGTAAGAAAGTGCCGTTAAAAACAAATTACATCTCATTATTTGACTATTCAAGTCATGCAGATGCTGAGACTCACGAAAAGATTGCAAAAATCTACGGGTCTCAATCTATCTCAGGGATGCTTTACATGCTAGGAGCAGAAGCAGCTATGGCTTCAGATAAGTTTATCTGGACAGAAGAAGGTAGATTACACACAGTTTACAAAGATGTAGCACGTACAAACAACGTGTTTACGAAAGCTGGTCACGTTTTCCGTGTAGGAGAAACAGTTCACTTATCAAGTGGAACAGTTAAAAGACGTGGTATCATTACAGCAGTAGATGCTAACACATTTACAGTTGCTGCTTATAAGGCTGCAGGTCTTGGAGGATTAGCTGCTACAAACGTTATTGCGTTCGTGGATGGTTCTGAATTTAAGAAAGGTACGTCTGGTATGCAAGGTAGCTTATCAACAGATTTCTCAATCTTAGATAACAAACCAATTATCTTAAAAGACAAGTTCGAAGTGAACGGTTCTGATACAGCTCAAATCTCTTGGGTACAAACAGATGAAGGTGGTTACTTATGGTTCTTACAAGACCAAATTGACACAAGACGTAGATGGGAAGACCGTTTAGAGTTAGCCTTAATCAACGGAGAGAAAGCTGACACAGGTTCGGCTGCTGAAGCTAACGGTACTACAGGTACTGAAGGTTTATTCGAAGCGATTCGTGAAAGAGGTAACACTTTCCAAGGTGTTGCTGATGCAATCTCAGATTGGGATGATATCTTAAAAGCATTTGATGCTGAAGGTAAAATCCAAGATTATATGTTCTATGTGAATAGAGACCAATCTTTAGCAATCGATAACATGTTAGGGGAACTTAACGCAGGTTATGACGGTGGTATTTCTTACGGTATCTTTGATAACAGTAAAGACATGTCAGTTAACTTAGGATTCAAAGGATTCACAAGAGGAACTTACAACTTCTTCAAAACAGACTGGAAAATGTTAAACGAACCAACACTTTTAGGTGCAGTTGATGCAGCTTCAAGAGTGAACGGAGTTTTAATCCCAGTAGGTACGAAGGAAGTATACGAAGGAGCATACAACGGAAACGGTGCAGGTGACAAAATCACAACACCATTCTTACAATGTATGTACAGAGCTTCAAAAGCTAGTAACCGTAAGTACCAAACATGGTTAACAGGTAACGTATTCGGAGTCCACACAGATGACGATGATGTTATGAGAGAAAATCACTTATCAGAAAGATTGTTAAACACAGTAGGTGGTAACAACTTCATGATTTTCGAAGGGGAAGAGTAATCTTTTCTTTTTATATAGTACAAGGGGACGGATTAAGTTTCGTCCTCTTTTTTTAACAATTATTAATTTTAAATACAATTACGATGGCAAAAGCACAAGAGAAGTCTTACAGACTTGCTAATGACCGTTCTGGAGAAAGAACGTTTGTTAAAACAGGAAAAAAGGGTACTTTAACAGTATTCGAAGTGGTAGATAAAAAGAACGTTCGTAGAGCGATTCGTCACTGCCCAAATCAAAAATCAATTTACATGGATGAGCAAGACAAGTTTGCAATTGTTCAACCAATCATCTTCATTAACGGGTACTTAGATGTACCAGCAGACCAACCTATTACTCAAGAATTTTTAGACAATCATCCCTCTAACGCCATAAACGGTGGTGGATGGTTTGAACTTGTAGATGAGGAACTTGAAGCAAAAGAAGGTATCGAAGACAACGAACTTAAAATGGATATAATGTACGAGATTCGTCAAATGGCGAAGAAAGAGGACGGTATCCACGAATTAAAGGCTGTTGTAGCCGTTATCTTAGGTTCAGTTGAGGAAACATACGATAAAGGTATTGAGGAACTTAAATCTATCTTATATGCAGAGGTGGAGAACGATGTAAGATACTTTACTGATGAGAAAGGTAACGTTACAATCTTCGATGATGATGTAATCAAAAGAAAATACCTAACGCTTAGAGCGATTAGAGAAGGAACAATTAGAAAGTCTTCAGATGGTAAATCAATGTTATGGGGAAGAGACAGCAAGATGATTGCTACAGCCCCTAGAAGTATTGACCTAATTGAATACTTTGCAGACTACTTACTAAGTGATGACGGAGTACTTGTCGCAGAAGAAATAGTTAAGAGAAGCTAATAACCCAACTTCACGTAGAAACACCTTGTCAGAAATGGCAGGGTTTTTTACATTTAAACAACATCGTTAAATTTGTTATCTTTGTGGCTATGATAGATTTAGTATACAAAACATTGTTAACCATAGTCAACAAGGAGAACCAAGGATATGTCTCACCTACCGAGTTGAACATTTTGGCTAACAACGTACAGAGTGAGATATTTAGAGAATACTTCTCTAACGAGAACCGTGACAAGAACAGAGCCAACAAGGGTTTGACCAACAAGGGTTATGCCAACTTGGATTTCAACGAGAGACAAAGAATCACTCAGTTCGCAGCCAACACTACGATTGGTATATCTTCGGCTAACAATTTTATCTTACCTGCAGATTTGTACTTCATCGAAGATGATGGTATCATTTCAAAAACGGGTAAAGTTATAGAAGAAGTTGAGAGAAGTCAAATTAACTATTTGAACAACTCTTCGTCAGCTCCAGATGCTACGTACCCTGTGTACGAGAGTTATGGTGACAACGTGATAGTGTCTCCATCTTCGATAACTGAAATTCAAATGAGATATTTGAGAACACCAAAAGTCCCTAACTGGACTTATTTCTCAGTTTCTGGGTCAGACCCTTTGTTTAACCCAGCAGATACAAGTTTCCAAGATTTTGAACTACACGAATCAGAATTTTCAAACATTGTTTTAAGAATGTTATCTTATTTCTCAATCAATTTACGTGAGTCTGAAGTTGTTCAAATAGCTGAGACTCTGAAGGACAAAATGAACATAAAAGAAAATAGCTAATGCCAACACAAGCAGAATACTACGCAGACCCAACACAATGGGGCGATTACCAATATGTGACAATGGAAGATGTCATAAACAACTACCTCATGGGACGTGATGCTGATGATTATTCGGCTACCGTACCAAGGTTTAAGCTGATATACCAAGCCAAGAGAGGACTTAGAGAACTTTACTACGATGTGGTCAAAGAAGTCAAAGCTATCGAGCTTACCCTTTCTGATGCATTGACAGTAACCCTTCCACCAGATTTTGTTAACTACGTGAGAATATCATGGGTTGATGAAGAAGGGGAGTTACACCCAATGGCTATGGATAGTAGGTTGTCTATCGCCAGAGAATATTTACAAGACAGTGAGTACAGACTGTTGTTCGACAACGAAGGATGTGTCCTGATAGGAGATTCTCCAGCCAGACCAGCCAGTCAAGATGCAACATCTGTAACTTCAGGAGATGGTGACATATCGTCATACCCTTTCTGTAGCACAGCTTATATGCCAAACAAAGATATGAGTCGTGTGTTCGTCAACGGTAAGTACAGATTAGATAAGAACGCAGGGCTTATTCAGTTCGGTTCTGATGCACAAGGTAGAAACATCGTAATGGAGTACATATCTGATGGATTGTACACAGGATGTGAAACTGGTGAAGCATCTGAAATCAGAATACACAAGTTTGCAGAAACAGCTCTTATCGACTACATACACCACGAGTTGGTTAAGAACAGAAGAAATGTACCTTACAACGAGAAAATTAGAGCCAGAAAAGAATTTTGGAACTCTCGTAGGTTAGCGAAGTTGAGAATGAACACTTTGAGAAAAGAGGAAATTCTGCAATACTTCAGGGGACAATCAAAAGTAATCAAATAATAACAAATACAATTAAATTATGAAACAAGTGTTAAACGGGTATGTACGATGTGTAGATGCCGAATCAGTAGTGGAATCAACATCTTCTGGATTTGAAACAACTACAGCAAAAAGATTTAAAAAAGTTAAAGTTGCCTCAATCGCTGAATCAGATAATGACCCAGTAAAAGAAGGGGTGGAAGTGTTGATATCATCAAATGCTGGTCACAAAGACCCGTACGAAGAAGGTATCTTACTTATTCAATACTCTGATATAATTTATATATTCTAAACATGAAACTACAAAACACCTTCGTAGGAAGTAAACTAAACCAAGATATAGACGAAAGACTTTTACCAAAAGGTCAATACCCTGATGCTCACAACATTCGAGTTGCTAACTCGGACGGTTCTGACATGGGTGCTATCGAAAACCTTCAAGGTAACTACAAGTTAACAAACATTGACGACGATACAGCTACAGTAATTGGAGCTATCTCTGATGGGTCTAACGAGAAGATTTACTATTTTGTTACATCTGATATAAAAGATATGGTCATAGAACATGACCTTAGACTTGCTGTGACTAACGTGTTGCTGCAATCTTCTGCAGGTGGTGTTTTGAACTTCAACAGAGATTACCTAATCACTGGTATCAACAAAGTTATAAACGAAGATTCAGATAAAGATTTACTTTTCTGGACAGATGATATAAACCCACCAAGGGTTATAAACATTGCAAGATTTTCAGGTTCTGCTATCGATTCGTTCGTAGAATCAGATATTGCTGTAATCAAAGCTCCACCACCATATGCACCAACGTACACGTTCTCTATAGACACAGAGTCATCTTATGATTCGATGGAGGATAGATTTTTCTCGTTTGCGTACAGGTTCAAATATATTGATGGGGAATACAGTGCTTTATCATCTTTCACAAACTATGCTTTTTCACCAAACAATTTAGACATCGACTTCGATACTCTAGAGAACAGAGGTATGAGAAACACAACCAACGCTCTAAATATTACCATGAACACTGGTAACAAGAACGTAGTGGAGGTACAACTGGTGGTCAAAGAATCAAACTCGAACACAGTGTTCATAGTAGAAACTTTCAACAAAGAAGATGAAATTTTTGAAGATGATTTCGATTTCGTGTATCATTTCTTGAACGACAAAACGATGGTGGCTTTACCAGTGGATGAACTGTTCAGAACTTATGACAACGTACCAGTTTTAGCCAAGGCTCAAGACTACGTTAACAACAGAATGATGTACGGTAATTATGTTGAAGGGTTTGATATCAAAGATATCAACGGTAACGACATAAACGTAAAGTATTCAACAGAGGTGGTGTCAACAACTTTAGACGGTGAAGATTTACCTGTGACGTTACAAAATGGTGACAGCGACATAAACATTTATGTGCAAGACTTGTCTCTATTTAAAGACACGAGATTTACTATATTTGTATCTTTGCTTGGTGTTGGTGACAACATCGGTAACACTTACACTAACTCGCATGTGTTTATATTTGAGAGAGATTATGTAGATTTGGATGATTTAATGACCAGCACAGAATTTGGTGATTTTATAGACATCATAATGTCAGAGATTTTTTTTGATACCAACACATCATCACCACCTGTAAACACATCATCATCACAGGATTTCCCGTACACATTTAGTTACACAAACAACGTGTTGACAATCACATCACCTTATATCATCCACACAATTGATTTAACACCTTTGGATGACCTAGATGATAACTTCCTAGATGTTCGTTATGATTGGGAGTTTACAGATATTACAGAAGCTGATTTCAAATTAGAGAGCACATCTGCTTCTTTGAAATCGTTAAGAAACTTAGAAACAGGTGTTATATATGAAGATGCGTATGGAAGAAAGACTACGGTTTTGCTTTCAAACACGAACACTGTAGATGTGCCACAATCTTTAGCTTCGATGCAAAACAAGTTAAAGGTACAAATGAACAGTTTACCACCAGCAGATGCTGTTAGGTACAAATTTGCTGTGAAACAAAACAGAGGTTTTTATGAAAACATTTTTTGTACAAAATTCTACGAGGATGAGTCGTATGTGTGGATAAAATTAGAAGAATCTAGTAAAGATAAGGTACACGCTGGAGATATACTGTATGTAAAAAGAGACAGTGACGGAATATTGAACGCTTCTATTAAGGTTACGGTATTAGAGGTTAGCATAAAAGAAAGTAATTTCATTGAGGGTAATTACTTCAACCAATCAACTGGGGAACTTGTTGATGGTGCTGGAGCTGACATCATAGAACTTATTGAACCTGCTGGAATTTACATGAAAATAAAACCAGTAGGGTTCAACATGAACTACAACGCCAACACTTTCTTTGATGGTAGATATTTTGACGATAGTGACAGCACAACCCCTTCTGTAGAACTTAAAGGTGAAAGGTCTTTGGGTGTGTTCTTCCCTATTACACAAGGAGCAACAGTCAGATTAGGTTTGACAAACACTGTTCAAAACAGTAGCAGAAGTGCGAGTGCTGTAAGAACATACATTTCTTCATCTGATTATGTGAGTTTTCGAGAGTTCTGGTTAGCAGAGGTAGGGTTAGCCCCTATTGTGTTTGACACAGGTGTTGCAGAATCAGGTGCTTCTTTTGTTATATGGGACAACATGAATTACATTGGAGCTACCGCTATACATGCTGGTTATGGTTCAAAGAAAACATCTAGTTTTTTTACAAGTGTTACCATCACCAACTCAAACGGGTTGACTGTATTCGAAACTGTACCAGATATTAACATCTCTGAAATTTACTACGAAACATCAGAAACGTTTGATATAAAGAACGGTTACCACTTAGGTAAAGAACAAGACCAAACATCATTCCAACCAGCAGAAATTACGTTAGATTTTTTCAACTGTTTTGCAATGGGTGAAAACATAGAGAGTATAGCATATTTAGATGCTTTCAACAAACCATACCTTAACATTGACCTTAGACCATCTTCTACATCGATAGAAAAATTTAAGAGAGTTAGAAGGTTTGCTGATGTGACATACAGTGGAGTGTACAACGAGAACACCAACCTTAACGGTCTTAACGATTTTAACTTATCAACGGCTAACTTTAAAGAAGACCTTGATAAAAAATATGGGTTCATTCAACGCATTTATGCAAGAGATACCAACTTGGTTATCTTCCAAGAAGATAAGGTGTCGTATGTACTGTTTGGTAAAGATTTACTTATGAACGCAGATGGTTCATCGAACGTAACATCTACTCAACAAATACTTGGTCAACAAGTACCTTATCAAGGTGAATATGGTATGAGCACCCAAGCTGAGAGTTTCGCTTTCAACGGAGGGTATATTTACTGGACTGACACCAAAAGAGGTGCTGTGTGTAGATTGGGTAACAACGGTATCGTAGAGACATCAAAACTGGGTATGGATAGATTCTTTAAGGATGAGTTCAAAGATACTCTCCTTACACCGAAGATTGCTGCATTTGACCCTTACTACGACCAATACGTGTTGTTCACAGGACAGAATGTGTTGACTCACGATGAGAAGGTTAAAGGGTGGACATCATTCTTTGACTACAGACCAGAGTATATGGTAGGTATGAACAACCGTTTCTTTAGTTTCTCTAAAGGAGAGTTGTACGAACATTACCACGAATTGGCTGATAGAAACACTTTCTACGGAGAGTTCTTCGAATCTAGAGTTTCTATAATGGTTAACGACAAACCGTCAGATATTAAAGAGTTACAGGCTGTGTCTCTAGAGGGTAATTATCCTTGGAGTATAGAACTGGCTGCTTTTGTCGGAATGTCGAACGATGTAATCCCTAGTACCATATCTGCTTCAGAGTTCGTTAGAAAAGAAGGTATATGGTACGCTTATGCAAGACGAAACGAATCTACACATTTTGACTCTAAATCGAGTTATGGGATAGGTACAGTTTCAAACATTGCGGGTACAACGTTGACGGTGACAGGGTTTAACAGCTCTTTAACATCTGGAGATGTTATCGTGAGAGGTTCTGATTTGTTAGAAGTTGGTACAATCCAATCTCATTCAACAGTAGACAACATAACAACACTTGAACTAGATGTTGTTGATGCTGGTCTGTTGGTAGACGATTTCATCTTTGGAACAAAAGATTCCAGAGTAGAAGGAGGTAACCTGAGAGGGTATGTGATAAGAATGAATTTGGGTAACAAGAGAAACGATAAAGTAGAACTGTTCGCTGTAAACTCTGAAGTGATGAAAAGCTTCTCGTAATGGGACATATAAATAAAAGTGGTATATTTGTATCAACAAAATACAATATATTATGAGAAAGTGGAGATTAGAACACAAAAGTGATTTTTATAAAACTCTTGAAGCGTGGTGGAAAGATTGGGGATTCCCGACATTACCTTACCATTCTGTACCAAACAAAATATTTGTTTGTTATCACGAGACAAAGGAAGAAAGTATTGATTTGTACGCACTTCCTGTATACTCTAGTGATGTTGCCCTTTGTTGGATAGGTTTTCCAACTGGTAACAAGAGTGCATCAAGAGAACTAAAAGAAGGAGCTTTGGATTATTTAATGGATAAGGTAGAAACTGCCGTTAAGTATGAAGGATACAAAACAATAATAACAACAAGTAACACACCAAAACTGATGAAGCTGTTTAACGACAGAGGTTTTACCACTTCAGATGAAGGTGTGAATTACTACACAAAAATTTTATAACATGGCAGCAAGTTTAGGTAACGCAGTTGGTGGAGTCGGTGGAGCAATGAAATACTTCGAAGGAAGAAAAAAGCAGAAAAGAGGGGAAGCTTTCCTTGATAATTTCCAATGGCGAGGTTTAGAAAACCCTTACGAAAGTTTACAGGTGAGTACTTTGGGTGCTGACTTACAAAGAGAAGAGGCTAGCAGAAACACATCCACTGTTGTCGGTGCAATCAGAGAAGGAGGTTCTCGTGCAATCATGGGTTCTATGGGTAAAGTACAGGCTCATAACAACATGGTTAACAGAGGGATAGGTGCTAACTTAGACCAACAACAAAAGGCTATCGATTTTGCAGCAGCAAATGATGATGTGCTTACTCGTGGTATGGAAGAGAAGAGACAAACCGATGAACTACAAGGATACGGTCAAATGGCTTCTATAGGGATGCAAATGAAATATGCAGGTATAGCCGATATGATGAACTCAGGACAAGCCCAAGGACAAACAAACCAATCTATAATGAGTAGCGTTATGGGTGGTATGAGTGGTGGAATGGGTGGAGGTGGAGGTGAAGCTCCAGCACCATCTGCACAATATGGAGGTATGGCATCGGAGGCATCTTATATGAACACACCTACAGCAAACGACCCTAACTCAGCAAGTCTTTACTATGGTAACTACGGAGTATCATAATTAACAAAACAAATACAAATTTATGTCAAAATCAGGAGGTGGTTCAGGTTACATCAGGCTAGAGAAACCAGATAATGCAATCTCACAAGGGTTGCAATTTTGGGGAGGAATAGCAGCGAACGAAGCTGCAGAGAAGAGAGCACGTAACGAAAGACAAGGAATCGCAAAGAAAAAAGAGGTATCAGATTGGGAAGAGAAATACGACCTAAAAGCTGGTGATTTCCAAAGTAAATATACAGGGTTTAAATCGTTTGACGAGATGAACACTGATTTTTCTATGTATATGTCTGACGAATATGTCAAACTACAAAGAGGTGCAAAAGATGCAATGGCATCAGGGAACATGAAAGAGAAAGGTAGACTAGAAGGTGAAATGATTCGCCTTAAGAATGCCTTTGGCGAAGCATCCAAGTCCCAACAATTCTTTGGTGACAAATACAAAGCTTATCAAAAAGCAGCAATTGAAGGTAACGTATCGGGTTCATCAAAAGACTTTGAAGACATTGTTCAGGCAGCAATCCTTGATAAGAACGTTAGCTTACGAATGGTTGATGGTAACTTGACATACACTGGTTTAAAAGAAGGTGACAACGGAAAAGAACCTTTTACGGTAGCTGCTCAAGATATAATGGACGGTAGCTTCTCGTGGAACAAAAAACAACAAGTATCTGGAGAAGAGGGTCTGGTGGATAACATCCTCAGTAACTTAGGTAAGATTACTCGTGAGGGTACTAACGGATACTACAGTATCTCAACACAAGCTTGGGATGACGGAAAAGAAAAAGGTATTCACAGTGAGGCTACAAACGATGCAATCGATGCACTGTTAGGAGATGCTGAAGTCATGGGTGATTTACTGTATCAATTTTCTGGGGTTAACGGAGACAAAAAGATATCTAAGATGAAAGGTTTCAACGATTCTGACTACAAACTTGTTAGAAAGAAACTTAACGCAATGGTTAGAGCAGGGTACACTGAGAAATTCGGAAAGACTTTCAACTCTTCTAAATATGCTACAGATTCTGCTAACGCCAAAAAGAAAGTTAAAGACCCATCATTGAGTAACTTACATTACGATGCTGACCAGTTTGTTGATGGTGACTACACAGGATTACTTGGTAGACACATCAACGAGTACGACGAAGAGGTGAACATCAGAGAGGTTATCCTAGCACCAGATGGTAACTACGTTATAGCTACCACTGATAAAGGAGAAAGAATTGAAATACCTAACACCAAACGTGGATTCTTAGAGTTCAAGATTAGAGGTAAAGAAGAATACAAAGGACTGACACCTGAAAAGGTTATGGACAACGAACCATCTAAATACAGAAATGATAGTGTAGGCGGTTCACCAATCACAAGCGTTGCTAACGACCTGTTCGATGCAGAAGGGAAACCAACTGTGGATGATGAACAATTCTTAGAGAGATTGAACGAAACGTTCGGTATCACAGGAGAGGATAACTTCACATGGTCTGGTAACTCATTAACAATCAACGGTAAAGCCGTAGACACATCATCTAAAGAAAAGTTCGTCAAGAGTATGAACAAAGCGATAGGTAAGAAAAAAGTACAATGGTAATATGGAAGAATTATTAAAACTACACGAAGCCGTATCAAAAGATTTTGATATAGGTGATTTTGAATCTTTTAAAGCAAAGATGAACAGTTCAGGTGCTAGAAAAAGGTTCTACGACAAAATAGGTGGTGAAGGTTTAGACCTTGGTAACTACGACGATTATGAGGCTAGGCTTTCGGGTGGAACGCCAAAAAAAGCAAAAGCCGATGGGAGCGTGGAGTCAGAATCCCTTTCGGCAGGTTTGGAGAACTCTTCATCAGATTCCAACAAAAAACTTGTCGACAAAATAGATGATGGTGAGATAACACCTGAAGTTAACCCAGACCCAGACGGAATATTAGATTCTTTACCTGATGGTGGTCTTGAGGCGAGACATAAAGCTATACGTAAGTTACAAGAAACTTATAACAGAATGGGTATCGAAGATTTCAACATCTCAGATGATGATGTGGTTACAGAAGCTATACGTTCTTTGGACACAAAGAGGTTCAAAAAAATGGCTGACACCATCGACAAACTTAACAAAACGGATAACCCTAAAAAACAAAGGTCTTATTGGAGCAACCTGTTGACCAACCTAAAAGTAGGTTCTACAGAGTTGGGTACTATGATTGCATCGATTCCAGAAACGGTATACAACATCAGTGCTCTGCCTCAAAATGGTTTTGCTGCGTTGACAGGGTTGGATACAGAAGCTTCTGCGAGTAAGTTCAAAGAAAACCGCGATATAACAAACCCTATCTTAGACTTCTATGTCGAAGAGAACGAACAACTTAAAGAGAAAGTAAACGAGTTCAACAAAAAATACGAAACAACTTCTGTTTACGAAAACATTACAAAAGGTAACTACGGAGATGCTTTCGAACTGTTAGGTTCGGGTATCGTTCAGTCTGCTCCAGTTTCTGTGAGTATGATGGTAGGTGGTGCTGCAACATCAGTTCCAAAATTAGCTGGATACGGTACGGTTGCTATGACAGGTGCTAAAAGACTTGAAATAGATGCTGCCAACCCAGAACTTTCGGAACTAGACAAAACAATAAAATCTTTAGGTCTTGCTGGAGCAGAGACAGTGTTCGCTGCTGTGAGTCAAGGAACAATGGGTAAGGTGTACAAAGACATCATACTCAAAGAAGGTGCTGATGCAGGTAAAGTTATTTTCAAAGAAGGTCTGGTCAAAATGTACGAGACAGCTCTTAAAAAACATGGTGCTGTGGCAGGTGCGTTGGGTGAAGGTATCGAAGAGGTAGCTACAACCATTACACAAAATATGATAAACGGTGACGATGCCTTTCAAGGTGTAGCTGACTCGTTCATTCAAGGTGTAGCTGGTGGTGTCCTTTACGGTTCACCAATCACAATCAACAACGCTGCAAACAAAATCCAAGAAGGATACGACAAAAGACAGGTTAACAAAATACTTGAAGATGATACAAACTCTTACAAGAAGGTATCTGATGCCTTTTTACCAGAGAGTACATCAATCACTGCAGGTAAGTTAGACCTTGTTGAACAAAAAGGTTCTCTCAAAATGATGGAGAAAGAACTTGATGCACAAGTTAAGGAAGGTGAAATCACAGAACAAAGAGCTGAAGATATCAAAAAAGACTTCCTTGATACAACACTTACTGTTAGTAAGACGAAAGGTATTGAGCTTTCAAAAGAAAGTAGAGTCAAGGCTGTACGATTAATCAAAGAGAAGGAACAACTTAAAGCTGAAATCAAGGTGATGGATGATGCTCTGGCTACCTCAAAAAAAGAGAGAGTCTTGAAAATCGACGAAAACCTTGCTGCCCTTGTTGGTGCTGATAAAGCTAAAACCAAAGCTGACAAAGCTGAAGCATCTTTACCAAAACCACAAGTTAAGGCTAAAGTGTCTAAGCCAGTGACCAACCAAAAAGAGTTAGAAACAACTCTAAAGGATGACAACTGGGGAATGCTGACAGGTGAAAATCCTAACGCTACTCAACAAACAGAAGAACAAAACACAGAAGCAAACAAGAGAGCTATAAAATGGTTAAAAGATAAAGGATATAGCCCACAGGAGATTAGTGGTACTTATGGTAAAAATAAGGAGAACAGTTTTTTAGTACCTAATCTAACAAAGAAGGATGCTATAGATTTTGCAAAAGAGTTCGACCAAGAATCAGTAGCAACAAACGAAGGGTATATTTTCCAAGACGGTAGTATGCACCCAAGAGTTGATGGTGATAGTGTTGGTGGAAAATATGATGATAACTACTCAACCATAAATACTCCAGAAGGTGATGTATCTTTTCAAGTTAATTATGATTGGGATAACAAAATAGCTGCGAAAAGAACAGGATACAGAGCAGGTGATTTAAAAAACAAAGCTGAGAAAGGTGGTAAGTTTGACAACTACAGAAGTACTGGACACTTTGGTACAGGGTTTTATTTCTTTGGTGAAAAACAAACAGCCTCTGACTATGCCGAATCAACAGGTGGTAGAGAGGTTTCAGAAATAGGAGACTTGGATAATTACAACCTAGCAAAAGGTACTAAACCACTTCATAAAAGTTTGAAGAGTCTTAATGACGAAGCTTTAGATAACGGAAAGATTTCACAGTATAGTCTTGTTTCAGTAATGAATGAGTCGAAAGCTCAATTTGACAGAAAGGAAAACCCTTTCGAAAAACCTGCTAGAAACAACAAAGAACATAAAGCGTTGTTAGCTAAAGGGTTGACAGAAACTGAGATAGCGAAAAGAGATGAGGACTTTTTTGATTGGGAAAGAAACAATGACCCTTATAAAAAACTTGTTGAGGATGTAAACAAAAAATTAGCTGACCCTTCTAATGAAGATACAGCTTCTACTTTGGTAATGAAAGCTTTAGGTTTTGATGGAGTGGATTCTACAGGGACAGATTTAGACAATGCTGTTTATGGAAGTGTAATATATGATATAAAAACAAATGAGTCGAACAAACAAGAAAACAAACCCCTTCCAGAAACAGAAGGAGGAAAAGGAAACGACCAAGAGGGAACAGATAGCAGCCCAACTGGAGATGTACAAGCAAGCAAAGGAATAAGCGAAGAGGCAGACAAGATGGCAGATAACATCAGAAAGTTGAAAATCAACTCTTCTGTTAAGGAATCTATGTCTAAACTGAACTCACGTCCAACTGCAGCATTTGAAATGGCTTGGGATACAGCAATTGAAATTGTAGCAGATACGGTATCTTTAACGGGTAACGTTGCTCAAGCCGTAGTTGACGGTGTTCAAGCACTTAAAGATTCAACGTGGTACAAAGGTTTATCAAAAGAAGGTAGAGCCAAAGCTGAGAGAATGTTCAGAGAAGACCTTGACAGACAGTTTGATACAAAGGAAACATACAACCCTTCGTTCCAAGAGTCTATCAAAGCATCTTTCAACAAACTTAAAGAAAACACAATCCAAAAATTTGTGGATAAGTTCCACATCTTAAGAAAGGCTACAGAAAACAACTTCGATACAAGCGACGATGCAAACAACTTCTCACAAGCTGAGATTAACATGCACGGTAAGGCAGCACACGATTTGGATGTGTTCAGAGATGAAATGGAGGTTATAGTTAGAGAGGTAGCCGACAAAGGTTTGTCCAACGATGAATTTTCTGATTATTTGTATGCAAAACATGCAAAGGAAAGAAATGCTCACATTAGAGATAACATTGATGCCGAGAACGAATTTGGTTCTGGTATGACCGATAAGGAAGCTGACACCATTTTGAATGACAGGTTCACAGACGAACAGATAGAGGCATTAGAGGAACTTTCTGCTAAAATATATAAGGTAACACAAGGGACAAGAGATATGATGTTAGACTTCGGTTTAATCACCGAAGAACAGTATAACGGTCTTGTAGGATACTACGAGAATTATGTTCCGTTAAAAGGTTTCGAAAACGAAGTGATTGATGCCGTAGAGAACATTCAAGGTTCTAGACTGGATGTACAAGGTAACCAACTCAAAAGAGCTGGTGGTCGTTCAACCAGAGCCGACAACGTGTTAGCAAATGTGATATCCGAAAGAGTAGGTATGAACATGAAAGCTCGTAAAAACGAGGTGCTTCAAACCCTTTATAACTTAGCTGAAGGTAACACGGCTAACGGAGTTATGCAACTATTTGACAAAAGTAATCTGCCAACAAAAATGGTAGTAGATGCTGATGGTAAGAGAGTTAAACAACCAGAGAGACCAGATGCACGAGAAGATTATGTTGGTGTGAAGGTTGAAGGTAAGCAGTTCTATTTGAAGTTTGCCAACAAAGAGTTAGGTCGAGTACTTAACGGAGCGAACGTAGAAAAGGCTGATGTTGTAACAAAAGCGTTGAGAACGATTAACAGATACTTATCTGCTACCTTGACATCTTTAGACCCGAGGTTCGTTATCTCAAACTTTGCGAGAGATATACAAACGGCTGTGTTCAACGTAACTGCAGAGGCTGATATCAACGCAGCACTGAAGGGACAGAACATTGCAAAAGCTGTTGTCAAAGATGTAGGTAAATCTATTAGAGCTATATACGGAAACGAGAGAGCTGGTAAAACAGATACAGATTTCCAAAAATATTACGAAGAGTTCAAAGCTGATGGGGCTAAGACTGGATGGGCAAACCAAAACAATCTAGCTGATATCAAAAAGAAACTAGATAGAATCCACGACATGAGTACCAAAAAGACTCTGATTGGTGGACTTAAGAATTTAGGTGAGTTTGTAAACGATGTCAACACTTCTGTGGAAAACGGAGTTAGACTTTCAGCTTACGTTAACGGAAGAAAGGCTGGTATGACCAGACCTCAAGCTTCTATGATGGCGAAAGAGTTGACGGTAAACTTCAACAAATCAGGAGAGTATGGAACTGTCGCCAACTCGTTGTACCTGTTCTTCAACGCTGCCATTCAAGGTAACGTGAGGTTCATCAAGGCTATGACAACACTTAAAAAAACAATCCAACCAGATGGGACAACAAAGAAGTCTCTCAACAGAGGTCAAAAGATGGCTCTGTCTATGATGGGATTTGCTTCTCTGGTGACAATGCTTAACCAATCTTTATCAGATGATGACGAAGATGGACAATCGTTCTATAGTAAAATTCCTGATTTTGAGAAGGAGAGAAACTTAATATTTATGAACCCAGTTAACGGGAAGGATTATTTCAAAATTCCTTTACCTTATGGGTACAACATTTTCCATAACGTGGGGATGGTTGCTACAGAAGTTTCAACAGGAGAGAGACCAGTTGGAGATGCTTTAGGGTTCTTAACATCTTCAGCAGTTGGAGCATTTTCACCAGTGTCGTTTGGACACAGTGACAACGCTGCAGGTGTGATAGGTTCTGCTGTTATTCCAACGATTGTTAAACCAATCTGGGATTTACACGCAAACGAAGATTATTTTGGTTCACAAATTTATAACGAGAACTTCCCGTTCGGAGTCCCTAAACCAGATTCAGATATGGGTAGACCATCAACACCAGAAGCTTTCAAGATGACAACCAAGTTGTTAAACGAGATGTCTGGAGGTAACGATTTTGAATCAGGGGCTTTAGATTTTGCTCCAGAGTCGATGTATTACCTGTTTAAGTTTGCTGTTGGTGGTACTGGTAAGTTCTTGATGCAAACTGGAGAATCTATTGGTACGGCTGTAGATGCTGCACAAGGAGAGAAACCAGATTTGGAAGTTAGAAAGTTACCGTTTGTATCAAAAGTGTACGCTGAACCAAATGATTACGTTGACCAGACCAACTACTTCAAAAGATTTGAGAAGATTCAACAAAGAGAGCTTGCTATCAAAGACAGAAGACAAAAAGGTGAGATGACTCAAAAAGATAAGAAAGACTACTCTAAGGTCGCTGCTGTCGTTAAACGATACGAAGCTGCCAACAAAAAGTTATCTGAACTTAGAAAGAAGAAAAGAGCTGCAAACGATATAGAAAATTCTATAGAGAGAGCTAAAAAGTTGAAAATCCTCAACGAGAAATACTTTGAGTTAATCAAAAAGACTAACGGAGAGTACAACAAAAAATTAGGTATAAACTATGAATAATTCAGAAAACAAAAACAATGAAAACAAAAACAATGAGAGCAAAACGAACAAAGGACAAACATCCTGTGGCTGCCAAAAAAGCTGCAGCTGCCAAGGAAAAGAAGATACTCAAAAAAGAAATGGATGATGTTGAAAAACGAATGAGAGCTAAAGCTTCCAAGAGTAAAGCAACAAGAGAGACCAGACAAAGGGTATCTCGTTCATCCAGAAGAGATTATTAAAAAAGAAACCCCAACCAGAACGGAAGGGGTTTTCTATTGAGAATGATTGCTCACTCGACTTTACAGTTAACGTTAAACGAGGCGAAAAGTCTTTTATCGCACAGCAAGGGATTTTTATTCAATGGTAGTCGTAACAGGACTCGAACCTGCGACCAATTCCATATAAGGGAAGCACTCTACCAACTGAGTTACACGACCTAAATAAATAAGTCGATGATTAGAATTACTCTGCCAACCATCTTATCAAAAGTTGGGCAGGTATACTCTCTTCGAAACCGAATGCTTCTTCCTTTGGTATCTTGAAGTTGATTGTTCCAAGGGATGTTTCGCATTGGTATCTCAACACTTGTTGTGAGCACCTAGTTACTGATTGTCTCGTTGCTGTCGGCTTCTCTTTGTACAAAACCTTTTTAATTTCTTTACTTTCCATATTTAATTTTTAGAACAGGTCTAGGGATTCGAACCCCAATTTGATACTATCGCAACTCCAATTACGCTTACCGATTTAGAAAAACGGCACGGTTACACCTGCATTTGTACTTCGAGTAGGCATCGAACCTACGACTTCCTCCGTGTAAAAGAGGCACTCTTCGCCCAATCTGAGTTATCGAAGTGTTTGGTCTAAAGAGCTGGATGTAGGATTCGAACCTACGACGGTGTTTCCACTCTGGTTTACAAAACCAGTCCAATCGTCCTCTATGGGAAACCAGCAGTTGAGGGATTTCGTTCCCTCAGACGTACTATGCAGCAAACTTTAAGCTTCTGCGAGTATTCATTGTTATAACTTTTACGGTTATAGTTTAAATAATTCTCTTTACAATCTATCTGTCGCTGTCAAAACCAGTCGACCCCAGTAAAAATAACCGACCATGCTCGGTAAACACTTCTAGGATTCGCTTTTTAAACGACATTACCTCCTGAAACGGAGACTGTTGGAGCTGGCACTGTGATGAAACAGTGTATCATCTAGCATGTAGTGGAGTCGGAGGGTATCGAACCCTCGTCCAAACGACCATACAAAGTACGTCAACAAATTATTTAGCGGTCTAAGAGGGACTCGAACCCTCGTTTTAGAGCAGTGACAGTGCAATTCCCCCATCCGAAGGGGCTTATTAAACCAGTATGCCTTGCAGCACCATGAGAGTCCCTTATATTACTCTTAAGTATTCTTATTGTAGCGAAGAACGGGTACTGCCCCCGTCTGACTCGGCTTATGAGACCGAAAAGAACTCTATGCCTCCCTCTCGCTATTTGTTTTACAAAACTACGAATAATATTTCAATTACACAAGTTTTTGTTTAATTATTTTGAGCAGTAAGTCGGATTCGAACCGACGGTGTGACATTATCTGACTAGCTTGGAAGGCTAGTGCAATCGACCAACTATGCGATTACTGCTTGATTCCTAGATGGCTGGGTTACGTCTTCTTGTTTCCCAAACCTTCCCTTTTGTTTTACCCAATACCCTCTTTGAGGTTATCCTGTTGTAATTACTTCTTACTTGTTTTACGTTGTTATTCATTTGTCTATTTTTAGTAGAAACAACAGGACTCGAACCTATGACCGCTCCCGTATCAGGGGAGTGCTCTACCGACTGAGCTATGCTTCTATTTTATCGCCTATAGAACAGATATTTTCAATTATCTGCTATATCTCCGATTTGTACCCCCAGATGGACTCGAACCACCGACTCTCCGCTTAAAAGGCGGATGCTCTAAGGATTTCTCCAGACCAACTGAGCTATGAGGGCATGTACCCCCAAGCTAGTTGGGGATAAATTATTGTTTATATTTCTTTACTCTACGTAGACATTCTTTCTTAATATAAGCCGTTGGCTCAAAGTAATAAGTCATTCCTGTCATAATGTTGTACTTAAATTTTAGCATCTTTTTCTTCTTTAATTTGTTTCTGTCTCATTGCTATATAAGCCATAGGTGACATACCTGCTGGCAGAGTTATAATGTTTGTGTATCCGTTTGCTTCAGTAATCTGTGAATCCTTTTCGTCGATTCCGATTTCTTCTCCATAAGACCCTTCGACCTTACCTGTTGCTGGGTTGATATCTCCCCACGATTCACTTCGTTGACGAGGTTTTAATACCTCTACTTTAAATTTAACACTCATAGTTCTAATATTTAGTGAACAAGAGGGGAATTGAACCCCTGCAGTTCTAAGTGCAAATCAGAGTGTCTAGCCAACACGACACAAGCCCATATAAAAAAACCTCCAGTTCTTTCGAAAGGAGGTTAAATTGTTAGATTATCATTTAAGATTAGCCATACCAATTACCTCCGAGAAAATCTTTCCCAGCTCTGTCAATCGTACCTACTATTTTTGTTATCGTTAATGAAATCATTTTGTTTTGTTTGTTAGAACCTGTTTAAAGGTTTTTTCTTACTATCTAATTCTTTTACTAGATTGTCTACTTGGTCAGCATACTTGCTGATAACTCTTTTGTTTTTTCGGTAAACAAAGATGGCAATTACTCCACCAATTAGTGCACCTACTATTAATCCTGAAAGAAATGTCATATTTTTATCGTTTTAGTTGTTATGAATGCAAATATAAGTAAAATATTTGACATACCAAAATTTAAGTGTATTTTACTTTAAATGTTGTATCGCTTATTCTGAACACTTGACCATATTTATAATCGGTATATTCCACACCTCGTATTATATCTTTCCTGATAAGGAACTGTGGAACTTTTCTTTCGCCATTGTTCGTAAGATTTACCCAAAAAGCACTACCTACTTCAAACGTGTCCTTCAGGTTCAGAGCTTCTATTAAAGCATTTATCCTGAAGTCGTGATACTCTGGATGGTTGTAGCTTTGAGCATACCATAATTTTGTACCTACACTATGTATAGAGTCGTTCATGACCAGAGGGAACTGTTTCTTAAGTGCTTTCTTAAGTTTTCTTGGTATCCTCTTATATTTTTGTGGTCTCAAATCGACCCGTGATGTAAACTTATTCATAATGCAAACTTACAACAAACTTATGACATACACAAGTTTTTAACAAAAAAGTTTCTCAGGTAGGACTCGAACCTACACAAGCAGTAATGTCTCCGAGTTCGTAGCTCGGTGTTTTTCCAGTTAAACTACTGAGAAGTTTGTACTCCCGACAGGACTCGAACCTGCAAACCGAAGTGGCAAGGCTTAAGCTTGCTGCGTTTACCAATTTCACCACGGGAGTGTATAGTAGTCTCGATGGGATTCGAACCCATAAAGGTCTGAGTGTCTAAGACTCAATGCTCTGCCGTTCGCTTTTTTACCCACGAAACTATATTTAGGTCACCCTGATGAGAATCGAACTCACGTAACCTGTTTCACAGACAGGCTGCCTTTCCAATTTGGCACACAGAGGGGATGTTGTGTTCATTATTTTACTCTGTTCAGTGTACATGAACACCACTTTAAACTGAACGTTGATGGAGTAGACGGTCTCGAACCCCCAACCTGATGGTTCAAAACCACCTGCACTGCCAATTGTGCTATACTCCAGTTTGTATTACCGACGAGACTCGAACTCGCATTTCTCACCTTGAAAGGGTGGTTTCCTGATTCCTTTAGAAGACGGTAACGTTTGAGAGTTTAAGGAATCATACTCACAACCTTCGTAGGGTAGAAAGGATTCGAACCTTCGAACACGTGAGTCCAAGTCACGCCCCTGTAGCCTCTGGAGGAACTACCCTATAAAACAGAAAAAGCCCCTGAAATAAATCAGAGGCTTAACATGTTACTATATGTATCTAAACTTTACGAACCAATCAAATCGGTTGAATTACACATATACGTACTACGTTGACCTCCGAGGTTTCTCGGTTGCTCCAGTTGTTCGATATGTAATCGTAAATTTTTCATTGTTTCTATTCTTAAAGTGCAAATATAAGTAAAATAATTGATATAGTAAAATTATTGCTTAATAATCTTTCTGCTAATTACTTTTCCTTTGTCATCTAACGTTTCTTTAATCTTAACATTAGGTACAAAAGTGATTGCTTCAGCAACGTTAGTTCCTTGTTGTGTAGTCACTTGGATAACACATCCAGACCCTTCGATATCCATAGCTTTGGTAGATTTCATCCAACCTTCAGCTTTAGAAGAAGCTTTTCTAATTAGTTTAAATATATCACCATCTCCCCAAAATACTAAATCTTTCACATTTGATTTGGTAGGGTTTGTGTCAGTGTTACCTAATGATTTTTCACTAGATTGCTCTACGTCTTCAGATATTTCTCCAAAATTTGCTTCAAAATAATCTTTAGATATTAACCACATATCATCATGGTTCTCTGGGTTTCTAGCAATCATATCCCCTGCTTTAGGGCTAAGAGCCTTTAAGTCTTCATTAGATATTGATACTCCTGTTAAGTCCATACCTTCTGTATAAGGCATCATCTCTGCAATGTTTGTTCTTACGAACTGTTTAAAATTACTCATAATTTAAAAAATTTAATTGTTTAACTTTGTTTTATAATGTTCTATTAATAATTCCATTCTACCTACGTAATAATCATCAAACGTCATCATAGGTTTGTCTTTGATGTATTGTTGGTAAAACACCCCTCTCAGTCGTTCTGAAGGGGATTTCTGTGGTGGTTTTATTGTTCTGCTCATATTATCTGATTTACTTTTAGAAACGCTTCGTAATACTCTGAAATCTCTTCAGCTATTGCTTGAACTTCATCTTTAACGGTTTGAATCCTTTCTGGTGAAGAATCCCTACTGATAGTGACAAACTCCTTAGTCAAAGCTAAAGCTTCGTTCTTGAAAGCGTTACCACTTCTACCAATCAAATAAACCTTACAATCTTCAGGTATTACACCAAATTCTTGTTCTAAGGCTGCAGCATATATTTCAACCTGTAAATAATCATCTGATGAATACTCTTCACCTCTTTTGATTATATCACCTGTTTTGTAATCAGCAATCCTTCTAACATGTTCTCCTTGACCGTTACCATAGTCTTTAGGCATTGAGCTGGTATCAATGTATCCTAACAAGTAGAACCCGTCCATGTCCAACCTAATCTTTCTTTCGAACTCATCATACTGAGGGATGGTTAACAAAAACTCTACCTCATCTGGTTCGAACGCAGAAAAATCATTGTTCTCAAAAGCCTCACCAACCAAGTGACCGAAATCACCAAACTTCTGTAGACCTTTGTTGTCGTTGTCTTCTCCTAAGAAATACTGTCTAATGTATTCCCTTTTACTCTTCTTCCAAGTTTTAATTTGGGAGTGAGAGAGATAACAATTTCCATCCTTATCTCTCCTTGGTAAATTTAACTCCTTTCCCATTAGAACAACGCTTTTAATGCTTTCACATGTGTTTTGGTCATCTTGGTCTTCTTACCTTTTGCTGCAGAAGTTGTAGCATCCAACACCACAAAAGTTTTTGTTCTCTCTTCTTCACTCATTGCTTCCAGAGTTCTGAACAGTTCATCTTTCTCTGGTGCTCCATAAGGTGCTCCATCAAAAAGTCGTTCTAACAAAGTCTTCGGTGCTTCTGGCACTGATTCAACCTCTGGTTTCAAACCTACATTCTTCATGAATTTTAACACTTCGTACGTTGCTTCAACATCTCTCTCACAATAATCAGAGATTTCTTGAATGTTTCCCTTCGGGTCTGCCCAGAAGTAAGCTGGAACATCCTTACCTGTGATACCATCTTTTGGAGATGGAATCCCTAAAACGGTTGTAACGTTGATAAGTGAAGATTTGTTGAACGATGTACCAGACCATAAGTCTTTGGTATCCAGAATCCAATCTAGCTCCCAAGGTTTTAAACCTCCTGTGTCCATAAGGTCATGTGCTCTAAGGTTGTTAATCATACCTCTCTGTGCTACGTATGGTATATCAAACGATTTGACTGCGTGTCCACAAACTTTGACGTTAGCCTTTAGTTTGTCTAACATTGCGTAGAATTTCTCAATCATTACCTTTTCATCAAAATCGTTGAACGTGGTTGTCTTAAAACCATCTTTACCAACCATACCTACAGATATGCAAACTATCCTACCAAAATCAGCGAACAATGCTGCTTTGTCTTCGTACATGTCAACCAACTCTTCATCGGTCTCTCCGTTTCTTCGGTTTTTGTAAGCCCAAGAGTCAAAAAGCAAACTGTTGATGTCTAACCTCTTTACTGTGGAACTTGTTTCGATATCGAAGAATAACACATCTTCGATTTTTACTTTGTCTAATGCTCTCATTTATTTAATTTTACTTGTTAATTTTTCTAGTTCTTCGACAGGTAACAGGTGGAGATTGTTTAAAATCTTCTCCACTGCTGCTTCTGTCCTTATATCGTTGAATGGATAGAACAACGATAGTTCATAATTGTTATTGCTCATGCTTGTTTATGTTTTTAATGTTGTGGTCAATGAAATCCATGTACACCTTGTTTGAAATTTTGTATTTCACTTCGGTTTCGTTACTCTTCATTACTATTTGTATAGTACCTGCTGGTGTTGCCGTCCTTCTGTAAAGTTCAACATCCTCACTTCCTGTATCTGGACAAGTCCATTTCTCACCCCCGTGTAAAACACCGAAGTGTATCTTGTGACCAAAGTACTTACGTAGTCTGTAATACAACTCTTCTGTTGCAGCAATATCACCAATGTTGTAATCAACCATCTTCTGTAGATACTCTTCCTGTTCTGCAGGTGTACCTGTTTGAATCATGTTCCACATGTGAAGACCTTCGTGACCTTGTTTGTGAATAACGTTTGAATACTTAGCCATGTAAGCCATCGAATAACTTGGAACTCTGAAGACTCTCTTCTCTTCCTTCATTATATCATAAGACCTTACGTGCGTGTTGACCTCTAGGTTGTACTTCATTGCTCTGGCGTTAATCCAACGGTTATCAAATCTGTCGTTGTTGTAACCTATTACCATATCAGCCTTGTTGTACTCTTTTAAGAAATCTACCATCAGTTGTTCGTCTGAATGGTGCTTATCCCACGTTAACCAATGAATTTGGTCATCACCCAACCATTTCCATGATACGGTTATAATTGTCGGTTCATCAATCAGTTGAGCAGGTGATACGTACTGTTTACCTGTCCACCAACCCCAGAACCTTATTCTGGATGTTTCGATGTCATAAATCATAACCTTTGTAGGGTTGATTATGTTTTTACCAAGTTGTCCAGTTTGTAACTTCTCAGCCCATTTCCTGATTGTCCTTGGTACTACATCAAACCTATCAGCTAATGTGTTCTGTACTTTTTCTCTGCTTTCTCCTTCTTTGTCTGAAAGTTCATAACTCCTAACTATAAGGTCTTTATCAGATTGACTTAGATTTTTAAATTTCATATTATTTATCTTTGTTTAAAATGTCTGCTTTAAGTTCCCTAGCTTTTTCTGCTAAGTTGTCGAGAGCCTTTATAGCCTCTTTGTCTTCTCCATCCATCATTGCTTCGTACACCTCGTCTACAACATCGTGTATGATTGTGCACTCTGTTATGATGAACTTCGGGTTAAGTCCTGTTGCCATATCCGTGTTCTTTTAGAATTTTTATAACCTGTTCGCAATCCTTTTTGTTTGTAGGCTTGAACACCAACGGAGGATTTTTCCATTGTGCAATCATGTTTTTGAAAAGCTTCCATCTTATTGAAAACGATTCGTTTGCTCTACCTTTAACTTCAATGAACCACTCGTTGTTTTCTCCTATAAAATCTGGAGTGTAGGATACTTTTGTAACCTTTCTCCTATCAATCATCTCCTTGCTACGCCTTGTGGCTCTCTCGAAACAAGCTTCTTCCAGAACAAAAGGTTCGAAAGTAACAAAACTTTCACCTTCGTATTTGTTCTTTATACCAGCCTGTTTTAGCAACTTGTACATCGTGGATTCTAATATTGAGGCAAACTCAATACCGTCTACTTTTGTTTTCTTTGAGTTAACGACCTGTCTACCCGTCCGAGCTTTTTTGGTCTTCTTCTTCTTCTTCGTTATCGTCATATTTTATCTTTATGTGTAAGTCCAGTATTTTTATGTGTTCTTCTAGAGTGGGGACTTTTTCCATCTCACTTCTGGCAGCCAGCAAATCTTCTTTAGATATAGCTTTGTCTAACCAGTCGTTAAACTCGTCGTACTCCATTGCTGCCATCTTTATTGGGTCAATTAGTTTTGCATAAAACTCTTTGTCCATTTGAACGTGTTCCATATCTGGATACCAATCTCCAGTCATTTGTAGATAATCGAGTTTCATTTTTCTAGCGTTCTTCATAGCTTGTTGTAAACTGTTTGCTTGAATAAACATTCCTCGGTATCTCTGCATTTCACCTGTTATCTGTGATATCGCATAAAACTCTGTTTCCCATAATACCATATACTTATTTTGTTTTAGGTGTTCCATATTCATCTAACAACCAATCTTTGCCATAAAGACCTAGTTGTCTCACTGTTGGAACTTTGTTAATACAATATTTTAAGAACTTCTCTCTTTCCTTATCTCTTTTCAGTTGTTCTTTTCGTTCTCTTTCTTCTTTCAACAACCTTTCTTCAGTTCCATCAACCTTGTGTACAAGTTTGTAGCACTCTCGAATATAGTAGTCATAGTCTATCTCATAGTCCATGATGGGTTTCTTTTCATATTTGTTGAATATGGTTACGTACCCTTTTGCTTCTACATCAATTGTTCTAACATCTTTGTATTTACGGAAGATTAAACCGTTGGTACTCATAAAGTACCTGTTGTTCTTTTGTTGAAAGTCTACGTGGTCTGTTCCTTCCACATCTCCAGCATCCATTTCGATTGTTCCACATGTCCATCCATGAGAAGCGTTGAAAGTTTTACAGAAATCATAAATGTCTGTAGCTTGCATCACCGTTTCTTCAACAGGTGTACCGTTCAGAAAGAACTCAGCAACTGCTTTTGGTACGATAGCCTGAGATAGTGATTTGTGATACTCTTCATCTTTTATAGCCTCTTCGTATGGCTTGAACGCACCTTTGTATTTGGTGTATCCAGTCATGTCTCTCGCTATGTAGTTGTTGACATCACGTATAATCATTTTCTCATACGAATTGTATTCCAAAATTAATCCTGTTTCCTCTTCCCATGCTGTGCATTGGTTGAAGAAGTTCCTTTTCTCTGTCTTAGGTATCCTTACCGTAAGACCATCGGTGTTTATCTGGAGCATTGTTAGGTCACTGACGTTGTTCATTATCTTTTCAGATAACATCATCAGTGATAACTGACCTCCTAGTGTTGTCTTCAAAGTGTACAAAGGGTCATACAACCAGCTATACTCTGAGTTAGACTTACCGTACACACTGTTGGCTGCCAGCTTAAACCCTGCAATCAGAGTTTTATCAAAGGTTTCACCAGTGTAATCGATATTTTTTACATCATTATCTGAATAGTCCAGTATTCCCAGCTTATCCCAAAGTGCTTCGGTTTTATCCCATACTCCTTTGGCAATAAATCGTGGTTTAACAAAACTCTCTCTGTATATCTCCAAGAACTCTTTACCTAAGTGTTCAGGATACAGTTGCAGAATAATAGGTAAAATTGGATAGTACGAAGCAACATCGACATCTACAATGATGTAGTCGTCATCTGTCTCGTAAACACCAGCGTTGATGCATCCGTGTATACCTCCAGTACCTAAATCAAATTGGAAACCATCGTAATCAAGGCTGTATTTGAAACTTCCTTTTAACTCTGTCACCACTATATCAGATAGATACTCTTGTAACCCTTTAAATTCAGGGGTTTTGAAATTGAGATACTCAGGAAAACATTCATCAAATCTGAACGATTCTCTCTTTGTCCTCATTTTCTTGACAGTCTTTTCATTTTCACCTGTCTCTGCACAGTATAGTTTCAACGTAAGGTCTTCACCAATCTTACTGTCTGGATAATTCAAACAGCTCAAACCAAACTTTTCGTACAAACCTTTTCTTAGTTCAATCTTCGGAAGTGTCTTCAGATAAAACTCGTAGGTAGAATCTACATCGTTAAAGTTATAATCAAGAATTTCTTGAACCTGACTTTCTGACGTAATCTCTTCATCGTGTTTGTAAGGCATATCTTGTACGTTGTCATATCTGAAAGCTATTTGAAGCTTCTTCAACGAGGTCATACGTGCTTTGTTGTTGTAGTGCCAGATACGGAACAAATCTAGTTGTGGTATCTTCACGTACATTTCTCTAATCGCTGACCATTCATCAGCTATAGTATCTTGGGCTTGTTGGTAAATTGCTGCAGTGATATCATCACCGTTGTAATCTTTCCTGTCCCAGTCTTCATAATTGTTTAAGATGAAATGGATGACAGGGTAGTCAAAGCTTATGTTGTTGAAACCTATCAATCCTTGAACGTTATGTAAATGTTCTATCAACCCGTCCATCTCAACAATATGTTTCCATATTGTGAATTGAACAACCTCTTTTGTTTCACGATGCATTGCTGTGTATGTGAAACAGTTTTTTAACGTTTCAACATCATAAACCCAAACTCCTGTATTCATATTAAAATGTTTTTCCTGTTTCTCTTAATTTTGCTAATTTTTCATCAGATAACCTCTGACCTGCAGACCAAACTCCCCCAAAACTGACGAAGTTGTATCTAACTATTTCATCTTTCGAATATTCTTTACCATCTAAGGCTGTAAATTTTTCTGTATTCATAATTATAATGTTTCTATTGTGTCTAATGCATCAAATACTGCATCTTCATCTAATCCTTTATTGTCTAACCAATCTCCAAAGTCTGAACTGACATCTGGAGTTTCTTGCATAAAAGAGTTAAAATAAACTAATATGTCTCTTTCTGTCATGTTACATCTTTTTAAAAATTTCATATAACATCACCAACTCTTTCAACTCTAACGTATGTAAAAGACCAACGTACCATTTGCCTGTATCGGTCATTCCCCCAACATATTCAGATAGTTTCATATCTACACCAGCAGAAGGGTGAATGTTAACAATTTTGTTTATTATTTGTTCTCTATCAGGTGTAGATTTTCTAACGTGACGATTTCTTGGATTATATACCCATTGACCATCAGTATTTGTTGAGCCATATCCTCCAGTTCCTCTTTCTGTTTCTGATAAATCATCAACTTCTTGAAACTCTATTTGAGGGTAAGGCATTATTATTAGTTGAGCAACTCGGTCACACTTTTCATACATTTCTCCTTTGTATCCGAGAGCACCAGAACCATCCATCATGGCAGGTGGAGCAACATCCATTTGAACTGATATCTCACCTCTGTATCCTGAATCAATTACTCCCACTGCGTTTGCTAACCTTGTGGTAGATTTGTAGATTGAACTTCTAGGGAATATTAACCCTACGTAACCTTTTGGTATCTCTATTGCCAAACCGAACTTGTAGTTCACAGTACCATACTCCGTTACATCTTCTTGAGCAATGGTGTTAATGGCTGTCAAATCCATACCAGCATCTCCATCTTTGGAATAACTTGGTATGACAGCATCTGGGTGTAGTTTTTTAATTTTTACTTCCATTTTACTTTTGTTTTAAATTAGTGATTGCAGCTCCCGTTGTAAGAATCAACGAAGCTATTGATGCAGCAGATTCTAAAGCCACTCTTGTAACTTTTTTGGGGTCAAGGATACCTGCCTTTATCATATCCTCGTACTCGTCGGTTTTGGCGTTGTATCCCATTGGGTAACCCAACTCGATAACTTCTTCAACAACCTTTCTTCCGTTAACTCCAGCGTTCTCAGCAATTTGACGTGTAGGTCTTGTGATAGCATCCATCAACACTTCCAAACCTAACTCTTGGTCACGATTTTCTACGTAAACGTTGTTGATTGTATCCAAACAATCTATCAACGCTACACCACCTCCAGCTACGACACCTTCTTCTATTGCTGCTTTGGTAGCTGCAAGGGCATCATCAACTCGGTCTCTTTTCTCTTTCATTTCAATTTCGGTGTTAGCCCCTACGTATATAACAGCTACTCCACCAACAAGTTTTGAAATTCTGAGTCTAAGGTCGTGAGCATCTAACTCTTGTTCTGTGTTGTCTGCCTGTTCTCTAAGTCTTTTAGCTCTCAATTCGATTGCTTCTTTAGAACCAGCACCATCTACTATTGTAGTTCTCTCTGGAGAAATTACAACCTTCGCTGCTTGACCAAACATTGATAAATCAAAATCTGCCATGTCGATACCTTTCTCTTGAGATACATAAGTACCGTTTGTGATTAAGGCTAAATCTTCCATGTAGTTTTTTCTTTTGATACCATGTGATGGAGATTTCACTGCAGCAATCTGGAATCCTTTTTTCATTCTGTTTTGAACAAGGGTTGCTATAACCTCTCCTTCAAAATCATCAGCTACAATAAGTAACGGACGACCAGACTTTAAGCCTATTTCGATAGCTGGAAGTATTTCCTTTGTGCTTGCAACCTTACCACCATAAAAAAGGATTAAAGGGTTTTCAAACTCTGCTATAGCTTTCTCTGGATTTGTTATGAAGTATGGTGATAGTAAACCGTTCACAAACTGTGCACCATCTACTGTATCAACTCTTGTATCTGTATCTTTTGATTCTTCAACTCTGATGACACCATCTATGGATACCTTCTTCATTGCTTCAGCAATAAGTCCTCCGATGTATTCGTCACCGTTGGCAGAAATTGAGGCAATGTTCTTTAAACTATCCTCTGTTGCTCCAACATCATAAGACAAAAAGTCTAAACGTCTGATTGCAGCTTCAACTCCAATATCAATACCTCTCTTCAAATCCATAGGGTTGACAGGTTTTTGTCTGAAAATTCTAGACAAAAAGTTGTCATAGCTTCTCATAGCTTCCATTCCTTCTGCTAGGATTGATTGAGCAATAACTGCAGTGGTTGTTGTACCATCTCCAGCCTCGTTTACTGTTTTACTTGCTGCCTCTTTAATCATCCCAGCACCCATATTTTCAACAGGGTCATCAAGTTCAATCTCTCTGGCAACAGACACACCATCTTTTGTTACCTTTGGTGCACCATATTCTTGTTCTATAACAACGTTACGACCTTTTGCCCCCAACGTTACTCCGATAGCATCTGCTATTTGGTCGACACCAGATTTGATTCTCTTTCTGGCATCTTTTTCAAATTTAATTTGTTTTGGCATCTTCTTTGTTTTTAATGTAGTTAAAATCAACTTCTCTTCCATCATCCAAGATGAAAACATCTCGTATAGTTGAGAAGCTTACTATTTCTAAAGTGTCACCTTTCATAATAACCTCCTTACCTAAGTAAGATTGATACTTCTGCTGTTCTTCTTTAAGTGATTCGGTCATCCTGTTTGTAAGGTATGTGACCATTATTGACAACATTGCTATCGATAAGATACCTGTTATCATTATTCTTTTTCTAATCATAAGTCTTCTGTTTTGATATTGTTTCCGTAGTGTTTACTCAAACGCTTGATTGCGTTCTTTAAGTTAAGGGAAGATATGTAGACACAACCTTCTTCCACCGTAATTCTTTTTGGTTGTTTCTTTTGACCGAGAACATAATTTACTTTGTCGAACACGGCTTTTGTTAACCTTCCATCTATGGTGTTATACTGAAAAATAGTATGACCCCTGTGTGGCTTAAGAAAACCTATTTTTTTCTCCGTTTCTTCTTTGATTTCTTTCTCACCGACAATTTCGGTTTGGTCTTTGTTTTCTTGTTCTATTTTCATATTTAATTGAATTATTTTACAAATATAACACAAAAAAAGGGTTTATGCAACCCTTTCCTTGATTATTTTTAAAAAATGTTACTTAATTGGACATCCTCCAAGACCACAAGCCCCCAAATCATCCAAATCTTCTTCGTTAACTTCAGCCACTGTTATAGGCTTAACCAACGATGACAGATATTCGTATTGTTCTTCTGTAATATCTTCGAACGGTAACTGTTTGAAACCTGATGCTCCCTGTTTGAGCAAGAAGCTTAGAGTTTTGAAGTTATCGTTGAAGTTCTCTTCGATGTATTCACGTAGTTTTGGTAAATCTTCCTTCTCGTAATAAGCTGTAACAGATACAGAGTTGTCTGACCAATTCTTTTGCATGAATTTAACCATGTCTAGTTGCTCATAAACTGTCATATCTTCTGCAGTTACTGTTCCATCAGGGTATTTACAAGGGAACTCAACAACACAGATGTTTCTATCTAATGTTCCATCAAAATTCTCTTGGTACTCAACGTGATATCCGTGTGACTTACAAACCTCAATTAAAGGTGATTCTGATGCAATACGGATTCTGCGAATGTAATGTTGTCCCGCAGTTGCTGGGTGCACACCACTGGTAACCCCTGCAAGCAGTGATAAAGTCCCAGAAGGTTTAACTGTTGTAAGCTTAATTGACTCGGGGAATCCGTTAATTTTTGAATACTCTTTGTCATATGCTCTCAAATATTTGTATGTTCCATCTAACCAGCTAAGTTGTTCCTCTGTAGCCATCATCACACCAGTAACTCCGATACCCATTCTCATGTGAGCGTTTACGATATCTTCTGTTTCTTTGTGATGACACGATAGAGCCAGTGAGTGTTTGTTTACTCGGTACAACATTGTTGCAACCTTTTTCATTTCTTCATAAGAAGTAATGTTCGGTAAATAAATCTCTGCTAGACAACACGTTTCAAAGTTAGCCAGTGACTGTTCAGCACAAGGGTTGTAACCTTGTACATCTGGGTCTGGATATTCTGTTTCGCCTAACCTACCCATCTTTCTTGATAAAGTAAGGTTAACCATTCCGTATGGCTCTCCTTGGATGTATGTCTCCCAGAACTCTTCTGGAAGTAATTTGGCATCCACCACATCTACAGAGTTGTTTGACATTGCTCTCCAATTCGGAATGTTACCCAAGTCCCATCGTTTAGCTTTCAAGAACTCAACATCATCGTAATCACCGATAGCCAACTGAGCTGAACGTCTTATGTTACCAGCTACTACTATCATACCTATAATGTTCATCACATCTAAGGCATCAATCGGTCTAAGTTTTTTACCTCTTCTTTCGTTAAGGATTCCGTTGATAAGTTCCATACCTTCAACCAAAATAGAAGCTCCAGAAGCTACTCCACCAAATCCTTCGATGGTTTCACCTCTTCCTCTAATAAGTTGTGTAGAGTACGTAAAACTCTCCCCTGAATAGAAATGAGCTTTTAACACCTTACCTAACAATTTGACCCATCCCTCACGGGTATCTGGAACAATGTAATCGGCTTGTTTGTCATCCATCCTTGTGATGGTAACCTTTTTGCGTTGTATCTTTGGTATCTTGTCTACATGTTCTCTCTGTATTGAGTAACCAACACCAGAACCCAACATGAGCATATCCATAGCCCAAGTAAAAGGTCTAACTGGGTCATCGACCACAACAAAGGCACAGTTTTGTAAAGATGGTAAACCTAGTTGGTCTACCGTTTTTGTACCAAGTTGCCACATAAACCTACCAGCAACAGAACCTTTCATATCATGTCTCATGTCACGATAATACTCTTCTTCTTCTGGTGTAAAAGTCAGATGTAGTTGTTTTTTGATTCCGTACAACTCTCTTTCTATGGTCTCGGAAAATGTTTCTTTTTTACCATCTTTCTTGTTTCTAGAATAGGTACGGGCATACGTTATGTATCCGAGTTCTCCCCATGCGACATCTCGCTCTTTTTGTTCAATCATTCTTACATTAATTGTTTAAGGTTAGTAATTCTTTTGAAACCAACTTCGTATCGTTGGTTGTGTGGAGCATCCATAAGGAAACAACAAATCCCAGCTTCGTTTAAAGCTTTGAAATTATGGAAAGCATCATCTACAAAGATGTCCACTTCCTCCCTTTTAGCAATGTCCACCTTACTACAACCCACGCCAGTGGTGAAGACAGGACGTGCTGGGAAACCATGTTTCTCCAACCACTTTTCTGTAACTTCAGTAGATACTGGTCTTGATGTTATGTAACAATGTGGTTCAAACGGAATATCGTCTGGACTAATTAAGGGGTTCAAAGATAAGTAAAATTCCTCTAACCTGTCTTCTGACTTCATTTTTTCAAACTCTTCCATCAACCCTCTATCGAACCACCAGCTCTTAGGTGCTTCTATACCTCGATACTCTGCCCAATCACCAACCCAATCACACAAAACTTCATCAATATCTAGGGCTATTTTTGGAGCTTTTAGGTAACCATGAGGTCTATCATCTCCTTGTGGATATATTTTGTAATAGGCTGTCAGGAAATGTGCGTTGCAAGCTATATGAGCAGCATGTAACTCTCCTGTTTCTTTATCAAAGTCTTCTCCAGCTTCGATTGCGTTGAGGTGACGTTTGAGTGAAGCGATAACGTTGCTCCATGCCATACCATCTTCCCAGTTTCTGTCATGGTATTTGTTAGCACCGACTGTTAAAACGTTAACCATTTGTTCGTGTGACCAAGGATGAACCAAATCAAATCTTGGTTTACCAGAGTTGTACCTCAAACCAACATGTTTGGGTTTCTTTTCTTCTACTGACACAATTTCTTCGTCTACAACTTCTATTTTATTGATGAAACCTGCTTTTAGGAACTCTTTCCTCATCCTTTCTTCGGTTATAACCATCACATCTCCATCATCTGTTGTAAACGAAGGTAACCCTTCAGATGTACCAACAAATTGATATATTTTACTAAAAGTAAACTCTTCATCACTCTCACCTATATATAGGTATTCTTTTTTGTCTAACATGCTTTTATCTATTTTAATTTACATTCTTTTACACAAGGGTGAGCAGTAAGAGAAAATGCTCCATGCTCACAAATACCTCCAGAAACACATCTGTTCAAAAAGGTTGATTTTTTTTCTACCTTGGTATCCATCATTTCGGTGACTCTGCAGAAACCTACATTGTCCTCGATTGCTTTATCAACAGCTTGTTGTTTGGTATCAAATCGGTCAGCAAATAACCAACCTCTAAATGCTCTATATGATGAGTTCCAGATACCATGTCCAGTTACATCTTGTATTACCCAGAAACTTACCATCCTAACGCTTTTGAAATTATTGGTAACTCTACCTTCAGGATTTCTTTTATAGCTCTTGCTATCTCCTGTGCTTCCTTTTGAGCATGACCATCATCACGTAGTTTGATAAAATGAATCCAACTACGAACAGAACCTGTCATATAAATACGAGTTTTGGTAGCCATTGGTAGTATCATACGAGCTTGTTCTCGTGCTACACCACCTTCTAATAATTTAGAATATTCAACTTCTGCTCTATCTAAATTCATTTGTACTACTTGAGAAGCTGTTAATTCTCCCAAAAGTCCTCCTTTGTGTAAGACAGGATTAAAAACCTCTTCAGAACTCTGTCTGTTGTTGGTAGCCTGTTTACGTATCTCTACGTCTTCGAACATCCCATCATCTGAAACTTTACCTACATCTTGATATCTCTGTGAGAACTCTTGAAAGGTAAAACTTCTGTGTCTAAGTAACTGAATACCAATAGCTTTTGAAGTCTCAATCTCCATAGTTATGAAACCATGTTCGAAAGGACTCCAGTGCCAGTTGTTTATCAAATAGTTGATAAGACCTTCTGGCTTCTCTTTTTTGTCTTTACGACTTGACGACACCCTAGCAATCTCAACGATTGTGTCTTCTATTTCGGGTGTAATTGATTTTAAGTTTACTTTCATAATTTTATAAATATCTGTATCTGTTTAACAATTTATCCACATCGGTTCTCTTTACGACATCTTCCATGTCTTTGTAAACATCACCTTCTCTGAACCATTTCTCTTCTCCTTGTTCTTTGATGATACCATCTACTACAAAATTGTCTGCCTTATCTAACAAAGGGTCACCGTACCAATATGGTATCCTTCGAACTCTTCTGAGTTTGTATTCAATTTTGTGTGCAATCCATGTATCACCTTCTTTGATACGAATCTCTTCGACCCGTGCTTCAATGTACACATAGTTAGAATCATACACACGTTCTGTAGAATCCTCTAAAGGTTTCTTAACTGTTCTGACTATAACTGTTTGCTGGGGTTCATATTTTACTATCATAATTAAAATGCTTCTTCTGGAGACATACTTCTTATTTGTGCTCTGACACCCATTTTGGACACCTTCGCTTTGTACATTGGGTTGTCTCCGTTAGAATCCCAATAACCTGTAAAACCTTTACGACTTTCGTATATCAACGAAGCAAACTCTCCGTTGCTGTGAACCTTACCACCAGTTTCTACTTCTTTAATTTTCTCAGCAATAAACTGCATCGTTCTCCTAACATCTCTGTCTGGATGATTAACAACCCTGTGAGTAACAAAGAAATCATCCACTCGATAAGGGAAATCAGCACCACCTTGTATTTGATACTTATTAGGTGCTTCTAAAAACCCAAAGTTATCTACAGCATTTCTTGGTGCGAAAGATGAAGGGTGAGCCATAATGTACACCGAGCAATAACTTTCGGAAAAGACACGGAGTTGAGACAACATTTCGTTGTTGTGTCCGTATCCATCACCAGAAACTTTGAAGAAGTTGTAAGGGTCAATCAGTAATGCGTTGATACCATAAAATTCATACAAACGTTTACCCATCTCGATAACATCAGTTATCGAATAATGTTTCTTGTTTGATATGATTTTGAAAGCTTCTCTGGATTCCTGAAGGTATTTGTCGAACAATTCTGGATTATCTTTGAAGTCTACAATAGATTTACCAGAAGCTGTTTCTATCAAACGTCTACGTGACATGGCAGTTTTGTTTTCTGGCATTATCATCCCCCACTTCCAATCGTGTAAAATCTGTGATGCTTGAGCCATAGCTAACATAAACACTGATTTACCAACTCCGTCGTAACCTAGACCCACGTTGAGTGAGTTAAGTTTAGCTCTGAAGTGTTCATCTATATCTCTCCATCCCCAAGACAACCCTTGTTCAACCTCATCTTTACGAGCCTGTTCTAAGTAAGTGTTCTCTTCAATATCATCTGATAAGAAGCTAAGTGTTGATAACTCGTCTTTCCAGTTAGTCTTTTCTCTACTTTCATCAGTTTCATCACTATCGTCATCTTCAATCCCAAATCCCATCTCGTACAACTTGGCATAAGCTTTGGCGTAGTTACCCTCACATTTCAATTCAGCAAATATTGCATGATTGTTGTATGGTTTTTCTACTTCGAAAGTATCCTGTGATGTAGAGAACGCATAAAAGAACTTACCTTCTTTGTGGTAACCTCCATGAATATCTCCAGATTTGGTATCTGGTCTTGTCATGTTAATCCATTCTGAATCTTCGTTGATGTATTTCCAACCAGCTTCTTCTAACATCTTGATACCCACATCAGGGTCTTCGTTGTATGCTGGGAATTTTTTAAACGCAGCCAAATCTTCTTTCGAAGACCTTTTTCTTGCATCTTTCCTGATTATCTGATTCAGCATTTTTGCTGCAACAAATAACTGTAACCTTTCTTCTGGACTAATGATAGGGACGTTTTCAAAAGAACCTTGTATCATCGTATAACCTTCTGAAGGATAACACTTTATAAGTCCACCTTCACCTCTGGTTTCAATGATAGCCTTACCTTGGGGATTTTTAGCTAACACTTTGGACGATGATACATCCTCACATCGATAAACGAAATGAAAACCCTTTTTAGATTGGGTCTGTTGAACCACCAACTTCTTTAGGGTTTTGTTAGGTACTTTTGATTTGAACACCGTCATTATAGCTTCAGGATGTTCTGCGTTCTTCAGGTCGAAATCCATAGCTTCTAATCCACCAGAGATTACTCCAGTGCTTATACCTATGGCATCAAAATTATATTCCTCAATCGATTCCTCGGTCATTGGTATCGTGTTGTGGTCATGATTCTGTGGTGATTTCTTATCTGGAAGAATTGGTAAAGGGTTTAGCCCCAAACTTAAATATTTCCTAGCTGTTTCTTTTCCGTTCTTCATATTGTTTTTTTAGTTCGATATCAACAGGTAAACTTTTCGAGAAGGGTTTACCATTCCTCCATCCATCAGGTGTTATAACCTGTCCTCCTATGTTCACATAGAACGATTCAAATCCTTTTGGTGCATCAGCAAAAGTTTTCACCTTGTTATCATCTTTGAACCAAATCTTTCTTAGTTTGGCTTTCCAATCTCTAACTTGTGTACCTCTACTATCTACCCAAATGTTGGTCTTACCAAAATTCTTTGAGTACTCTTCATAGCTTTTTACGAACTCTTGACCATCAATCAGATGACCCAGACTCATAGCATATTCCGAAACTTCTTCAGCAGTTGGTTTAACGAACGTTCTCACCTTAGAACTTGTACTTATACCTACAGTGGCTAAAAACCCCACCAGACCTTCTGGTAACGATTTCAGGGTCTTGTTAACCCTTGTAACCGTTGCCTCAGATTTAGGTATTGTAGCAAAGTGTGCTGGTATTATGAAATACACAACATCGTTGAACTTTTTGGTATACAAAAACTTGTTTTGTATCAACTCTATACAAGCCATTTTGAATTGTGAGAGTGATAAACCAGTTTCAATCTGTGCCACCTCAATGTTAGGCGAAAAAACCCCGACAGTGTTTAAGTCGGGGCTTGTTGCTAAATAAATGTAAAGAAGTTTGACTTTATCTGGGAAACGATTGAACCTCGAATCTTTAAAAAGTCTTCCAACTTTAACCGACATAATTAAAACGGTAAGTCGTCATGGTCTTCTTCAACATCTGGTGCTGCAGATGGTGACGTACTAGATGCTACTGGTTCATCATCTTTCGATTCTGGTTTACCACCTACACCCAAGTATTCTTGCAAAACTGCATCCTTTTCTTCAGCCAATGTTACCATAGCTTCATCCAAATCTCCAGATGTGAATGCCGAAGCATAAAACAACACTGGTTTAGGAAACATAGGGTCTTTCTGAATCGATGCTACGATGTCCTTATATTCCTTATCTGTTACAGGTTCTGTTTTACCCTTTTTTCTTGTACAAAGCTGACCTTTGGTCATTGTTACAAACAAATCATAAATGTCATCGTTGTTGTCAAGCTTTCCAGTAAACTCAATCCAAGGGGATAAAGCTGAACCGTTTAGTTCGATACGAACCATTTCCATTCCGTGACCAACATCTGCCATAGCGAACACGTTCGTTGTGAACTTTCCACCTATAGCGAACATTTCATCCTTAATATCTTTGTAGATACCTTTTGCCACCACTCCATATTGTCCGTTGACTTTAGACTTAACAATAAATTCTTCTGTACCTACAGCAAATGGGTCAAGCATGTTGGAACTGATTCCACTTGAACTCGATTCGTTGAATCCTGATATAGATGATTTAACATCTAGTATCACAAAATCTAACGATTTTAACTGTACGTTACCTTTTTCATCAGCTCTCTTGTCTTCTTTGTCATGGAACTGAAGGACACCTTTTGAACCTTTAAATTCTAGGTATCTTTTCACTGGGCTGCTAGAGCCTCCTGATTTCTGTGTTCTACTCATAATTATTTTACTTGATATTTAACGTTACCTACTATTACGTAGTTTATTGTACGAGGGTCAACCAAACGTTGACGAGTATCGTAAGTTTTTCCAGCTTTTCTTTCAGCTTTCATGTCGATGAAGTGAACACGTCCGTTAACGTCCTTTGTTCCATAATGTCTTCCGACCATTATTCTTTCCTCACCCTTAAGGTTCAGTGCTTTCTTGACCTCTTTCCCGAAAGCTTCTTTTGTCATCCCCATACCAATGTTGTCATAGATACCAGTGATACCTACTTGAACATCTTTTGGGTCAACCTGTTTGTTGTATTGAACAGTCATGGCTGTACGACCAGCTCCAAGAAAAATCTCAGCTAACTCGGTCTTTGTAACCTTTTTTGTTTCATCAAACTGGTCTGATGATGCCAACGAATGGTCGACATATTGGTCATTTACAACGATGTTTTCACCTTCGTCGTTTAACAATTGTACTCTGTTGCCGTCAGTCTTTACTACCTCGTAGTATTGAGTCTCGCTTAGTACATCTCCTACTTTTAAATTTTGAAATTTTGACATTTGTTTATTGAATTAAAGTTTACCAGATTCCTTATAGAATCCTTTTAGTGTGTCTTCACCAGCCATAGCTCTCATAGCATATTTTTTGGTTGCGACTTGTGTTGTTTTGAATGCTTGCTCTACACCTGCTGCAGTGTTGTCATGGATGAGAGTGTTTGATGCATCGATAGCTAGGTTTTTAACTACTGTTGCTACATCATTTTCTGTACCTACGAAAGATACTGTGATATCATGTGTTTTGCAAACATCGATAAGTTCTCTAACAGCTTGTGCTGATTTGTATTTACCAGTTGATGCATTTTCACCACCATCTGTGAACACCTTTACGATGATTTTCTCACCTACTTGCTGGGTTTTCATAACACGTTCTAGGGTATTACCAATAGAACTGTTCAGAGCTGTCAATCCGTTTCCTGTTATAGAAATTCGTGATGCTTCAGATACTGGAACTTTATCTAAATGTACTTGGTAATTTCTATCGTATGAGAAAGATACCACAGTTTCTAGATATTCTACTTTTGTTTGTTGTTTGAGTTGTTTTATCTCATTGTTTACACCTTTTACAGCGTTCACGAGTTTGCTACCAATCATTGAAGAAGATTTATCAATGATGTGTACGTTGTGAATCACAATTGGTAAGATAGCATCTGGAAAAGCATCTTCAACTGTTTTGGGTTGTTTAGCAATTTGTCTTGTAAGATGAGCTTTGTACTGATTACCTGATGTAAATCCAGCGTTGTTGGCTATGATTTCTCTACGGTCTTTGTTGGCTTTCATATAAGCCGTCAGCAACTCTTGCTGGGTTTTAATTTTCTGTGACATTGTATTTGTTATTAAATTGTTTAACTTTTGTTTCGTAGAAAAAAATCAGGTCAACAAACTCTGCAATTTTAATGTTGATGTTCCTAATCCTTTTTTCGTTCAACCTTTTATCTTTAGGTAGTTCTTTTCTGAACTTCTTACGTTTTTGATAAAGTGTTCTGGTTCGTTTTCGGTACGACTCTACTCTCTGTATATCACGTGTGTTGCCTATTGTATCTGCACCTTGTATAAAACCTAAAGTTTTAAAAGTGTCACAATCCTGTTGTGTTATATTCGAGTAGATGTTACCGAACCTTACATCCTCTATGAAAGGGTCACCTTCAAGAGGACTTGTAATTTTGAAACCTTTGTAGATGATGAACTCGTCATCGTTAACCTCAAAGATTCTTGTTATGTTTTTTACTTCGTTATACCATCGTTGTATGTTGTCCATTATGAAATGCGTTGTTACATCTCCATCTTATTACGAGTACAAATATACAACAAATATTTTAAATGAACAAGGGTTGTTATATATTTCTAATATTCGTATCAGCCATATTGTGAGAGTGTGTTCATTTTCATAATTTGTAGATTAAGGTGTTAAAAAAGAAGCGACTGTTAAGCCACCAATGAATGCTAAAATTACTCCTATTGCTATAATAATTCCAAGAAGTTTATGGACTAGCTGTTTTTCCAACCAGTCCATATTTCTATAGATTTCTCTAATTTTTTCCATAAGCTTACGTTATTGAGTGCAAACATAAGGAAAATATTTTGATTACACAAGCTTATTTACAAATTTTCTTATTTTTGTTATAAGTTTGCCAGCAGAGAAGATGTTATAATCTGCATTTACAATCTCTTTCAGTTCGTCCAAGCTGTATGCCTTGATTGTTTCCTCTAACGCTTCTGTTAAGTCTTCTAGTTCAAGGTTATCTGTTGTCATATCAGACAAATCATTCTGTGCTTTCAATAAATCAGAGGATATTTCCTCATATTTAAGTCTTGTTTCGATAGCTTCTTTTTCCAGAACGTCTAACCTTTCTAGTTGGGTAGATACCTTCGCCTCTTCTTCTTCACGAATTTCTTTCTTTGCTTCAACAAGGTATTCATCTAACCCTTTTGTTGTTACCTCTTCCGTAGGTTGAGATTTACTGTGAGTTTTAGCAAAAAAGCTGTCAGCAATCCAATCTATTTCTTGATACAAATTACCACTACGTGGTTGATGCATAAGATGGTCAACATTATGATTACTTCTTTCTTCCCAACCTCCACTACGTCGTGATTGATGTGCAGTCAGACGAGAGATAATTTCGCTAGGGTCTCTTTTGGCGTAAAGATGTTCTTCGTTTACTGTTGTTTTAACAATGGTAACAATCTTGGAGTTATCTTTTAAGGTTTTGATTTGGTTCTTCCTTAATTTCTCAATCTCGTCTTTGTTATCTTGTTCTCTCTTCAGAGATTTTTCTAGAAGTTTTGTGTTCTTCTCCATCCCCTTAAATTCGGACATGTCCATTTCAATTGTTGCCATATTATTTTATAATTTTAAAAGTTAATAACGTTGTCACAACCAATGCGACAATCGAGAAAAGGGTAGCACCAAAAATGATAGTGTGTGCTATAAATTTTGTGATTTTGTTAAACATATTCTTTAAAGTAATGGTCTAGTTCTTTGAAAACGTAGATGTTAATTTGTTGTAACGCTCTGATTCCAACTATTCTATGAAGCCACATTGAAAACAGTTTGTTAAAATCAGACACTGTGAACACCGTACCACCTTTCATTTCAAAAAAGAACTTAATGGCTGGCATAGTATCCTGTTCTGGATTGTTTCTTATTAATAAGTAAGTGTATGGTGTCATGTTTTAATCAATTGTATCTTTTAGTGTATTGTCTAGTACGGATGGTACTACAAGCACTGCAACCAGTGTAAGTGTTAAACCTATGATTCCTGAACATACAAGTCCACCTTCGGTAAAGTTGTTGAAGTTGTTCATGAACCATTCCCAATACTGCATCACTGCTATGATTGACACGAATGTCAAAAAAGCGATTATATAATTTTTCATATTAAAAATCCTAATTGTTTACTAATTTCTGGTGAGAATCCTCCAAAATGATTGAACAATCTATCTTTAAAGGTGTCACCTGTTGGTAAATCACTTCTGAGATATATTGCTGAACCTTCTGGTGCAAATCTCCATATTCTACACATCTCCATTTGAGACATCTGTTCTATGAGGATAAGTGCTTCATCGATTTGCTCTTGCGTGTATTCTTTCATAATTATTGTTTTACTATTCTATAAGGTGATTCTGGTCTGTACATAGATTTCATTAACTCAACAAGCATCTCTTTGGCTTGACGTTCAATAAAAGAAATCTCATACATTTTGACCTTCTTCCCATTTGTTTTAATCAGAACGTGGAAAGCCTCATATTTTCCATCACTTCTTTGTCTGGTGTATACTTTTGGTGTTTCCATTTTGTTGTTACATAACTGAGAGTGATACTGTTTGTCTCATTATTTTAGATGTTTGTTAAGCGTTGCCATCTCTCGTTCAATACGTTGGATGTCTATCTTGGTTAACGGAATCTTTTCATCACGAGTTCCTTTTTTCGTTTTTACTCCACTTGTAAGTTGTTGTGTCAGTCTCGCTAACGCTAACTTTCTTTTTGATTGCTTCATTGTATTATTTTAAGGGGTTTAGATACCACCAGTCTTATTCTCTAGGGACTGGTGGTTAGTTGATAATGAGAGTGGTTTGTTATGCATCTGACATTATACGGTTCGTTAAAAAGAAAGCTAACTCCCTTTTAGATAAACCGTCTTCTATGACTTCAACAACCATAGATAGTTTTGGTGGTTGTTCTTCCATCAGTTTATCTAAAACTTTGTTAAACTTGTCAACTGATTTTTTTGTGATACCTACTGCTTCTGTAGTAGACTCTGACTCGTGATTGTAAGGTGTTTTTGTTTTTCCCATGATAATTTAAAATTTATTTAATGTGAACCTGTGTTTAGATTAACAGTACTGTGAACAGGATTACACAGCACTGGTTTTGTTTATTGATGTTGAAGACTAACTACCAACTGGAATCTGGGTGTAAAATTTGTTGTGGCTAACGCTCTAACTAAATCGTTACGACCTTCTATCCATTGTTGTGGTTTGTTCTTCTTGAACTTCTTGAAGTTTCTTTTGGCTACCTTTTTTTGTATCCTCGGAAACCTTTTGTGTGTTGATGACATGATGTTACCTTCATCTGGGTATACAAAATGTACCCGTTTGTTGTTGTCTCCTGTCTCGTGAACTATTCTTTGCATAATTGTATTTTTGTAAATGTAATGATTAATAATAACCTGTGCAAGTTTTTGTTAAGAATAATGTTTCTTAATCTTTGATGCTACCTTTGGTTCGAACAGTTTCTCTGGGTATTTTTTGATGATAGTTGATATCTTTCTGAAACTATACTTTGTATCATCATTAAGGTCAGCCAAAGAAGAAATGCTCTGTTCATCTCTATCTCCATCTTCTACTATAGGGACGTTGATGTTTTTCATTATGCGACCTTTTGGGTTATCATGTGGTACATGAAAGCTACCGAAGGATGACAACAATCCAATTCGTTGTTGAAACTCTTCGGAGTATGAATCCTCGCTTTCAAAAGGTACGTCTAGTACCTGACACCCGTATCCCAGACAACAGTATCCCTTTTCAGAATCTCCTAATCTTCCGTCTTGTTGTTTAGCTTTCGTTGTCGCAAGTCTGTCTATCCACAGGATAGCATCCAATGCTTTTTGTTTGTTTGTGATTTTTTTCATTGTTATGATTTTAGTTATTCATTTATCTCTCGTGCCATTATTTGATACCTTTGATAGCGATAGTACCTCTACCGATTTGTCTCAACACATGTTCCAACACAGCATAGATGATATACTTTTTGTCCATACCTATTCCAACGGTCATGTCGACAAGGTTTGTCTTATCTGACATTGCTCGACCAGTTGCAATTTTGAGTGCTAACTCTTCGTATTTTTTGTCCGATGGTAACCTTACCGAATAACCTACTCGTAGTTCTCCATCTTCGGTGATTACACCAGCTACTGTTATGTCTCGATTTTTACCGTTGACTTTTAACTTTTCTGTTTTGTTTGCTTTCATTGTTATTATTGGTTTTAATGATGTTGTTGTATAGTGTATGCATGATGAGAGTGATACAAGTTTGTCACCTTTTAGTACATAATTTTCCCTGTCCTCATAACGATGTTCCTCTGATGCCCAAAGTATGCCACCTTTCTCGGTGGTTACAAACCATTTAGCTCTTTCTACCAGTCTCACTTGTCCTTTATATGACTCCCAATCGTACCCCATCTTAAACAAGGCTTTTTGTATTTTTGGGATATCTAATAATGTGTTTACTTTTATTTGAATTGGTTTCATAATGTTATTGTTTAAATGTGTTTAATAATTGAGTCATCTCTTTTAAAGCTGATTTTGGTGTTTTGAACCCTAGAGAATCAAAATATAGGTCGTTCCAGATTTTCCTTTCTAACACAGCCTTTTTTAAATGACTGTTATCATAAACCATTGTGTTGACCACCTCTTCGGTGTCACCTTTTGAGTTTATCTCGTACTCGTAGGTATCTAAACGGTTACCATCTATACGGTCATACCATTTCCCTTTGTGTTTCTTCAAGAAACCCATGCCATCGAAGTGCATACCTCTGTAACTCACAATAAAATGTGTAGCTGACCAGTTGTTCTTGTCTTCTCCGTTGTCCATCTCTTCAAAGATGTTGACATGTTGTGGTTCATCTTCAATCAAATACACCCAACTGTTAAGGTTATCTAACCTTAGAACTTTCCCACCAAATAGGTTCTGGAAAGCTAACGCAAAGATACCACATCCACCAGCGTTAATGGTTGGCTGTAACAGTCTTATCATTGTGTGTATGTGTGATATATCTTTTTTGAGTAACATGATGAGAGTGTTTTAGTTGTATGTGTAGTGAACAATTGTTTTACCTTTGAACGATTGGAAATATTTTCTAATCTTGGTAAACTTGATTGTACTTGTCTTGCGGTCAAAATATTTGTTGATTATAAGATGTACCCCTGATTTGTTTGAAAAGTTTCTACCTAATCCAGATAATCTTTTTTCTTGTCTTGATTGAGACTGTCCTCTGTTTTTACTCATTGTTGTTCGGTTTTAGTTTTTTATATTTTCTATTTCGCTTGATAAAAAATCAATAGCTTGATACTCTATTTCATCTTGATGTAATTGTAAATTTGAACCATTTTCGAAACCTAATAATAGTTTGTGGTCATCTGTTAAAATAACCTGTGTTGGTTCACCTAATTCTTGTATCTTTAACGCAAGATTTTTGATTGCATAATTTATTGGATGTGCCATGATGAGAGTGTTTATTTTTTAAACAATATGTTTGGTCTGTTATTTTGCTCTGACCAGATACTTTTGGTCATCGCTTCTGTTTTGTTTTCTAACCTTTCAGTGTTTTCTAGGTCTACGAAGATTGACCTAAGAACAAGGTCACCAGTCTTTATCTCTAAAGATTGTGGCAACTTTGTTCTGTAAGTCTCTCCTGATTCCGACACCAGAACCATCTGATAAAGTCCTTCTGAATCTGGGTTAAACCCCATCGTCAATACTAAAAATCTATCCAACATTCTGCTGAAGCAGGTTTTTCGTGGTTAGTCTTGGTTCTGTCTGTAGGTTTCAACTCTCCATCTTCTGGGTCTATTGCTAGATAGTTGTGGTCAACAGGACATATTTCAAATCCTAATCGTTTCATATCACAACCGTTGAGCACCATCAAATCGGCTACCATTTCGGCTATGTTAGAAACTGTTTCTTCACAACTTAACATTGGCATCACTTTGATGTAATCTGTTATCGCTGCGTGGACGTGAGAGTGGTCTATCAAGAACCCTTGGTCATCCAACACAGGTTTGGCAATGATTGTTACCATGTATCGGTAACCCTTCCAACCAACCGTTGTACACTGATTAGCAGTGTGGTTGTCTGTGATGAAGAATCCTCTTCTGAAAAAATGTAAGGTTTTGTTGTAAGTGCTCATGCTATTTGTTTAAAAGGTTTATACATTTTGTTAACCATTCGTATCTATCTTGAAAGTTGTAGACTTCCCAATGATAATAGTTGTTAATTTTAAATGTTCTGTCTTCTTTTTTGACAGGATGGCTTCCGTTGTACATAACTTCAAAATCTTTGTTCTGGTCTACTATGTACCGTCCAAACTTTTGATATTGAGTCATACTGATTGTGCCACGGTCAGTTAACACTGATGATATGTGACACAACCCAAAACGATTTCTACCTATCTCTCTTCTTATGAAGAGTTCTAGTAAGATTGCTTTGAGCGTTTCTACTTTTGGTGGTGTTACTTTTTTTGCCATGATGAGAGTGTTTTATTTATGCAATTCTATTTGTTGTTTCAACCATCGTTTGCGTGGAGCGTATGCGTTTACTTTCCATAAAAACATAGAGGAATTAGTTGTTAATCCCCATATGTTAAAAAATAAAGATTGTTTTTTTGATTGTTCTATGATGAGTTCTTTAAACATGGCACGTTCATCATGTGTCAACTCTTCTTTCATGTAACAAAGCCATGATACATGGCACAGTCCAGACCAATCATGTCGTTCCTTTTGTGCTTTGTTTAACCTTTTTAAAATTATTTCTAGTATACGTTTCATTGTTCTACTTTTTTTGATGAGAGTGTTTTAGTTTCTTTAACTTCTGGTGGTGCTTCCAATGGTTGTTTGCTGCTGCTGATGAATCTATCGATGAACGGCACTGCCCCGAGTCCGTGCACCCCATAGCCTATAATATCTCCGATGATATGTATGGCTGTAGCTTCCCAGAAAAACACAACCTGTGTTAAACCTACACCTAATGACATAATGACCGTTCCTACTACGTATCTGTGTGATTGAGAGTGTTTATCACCGACAAGGTGGTCACAAATTACTCGTGATACACATATCTTGTGTAAAGGAGTTTTTCTTTTCTTAAAGATTTTCGGAGTTTTCATAATGTAAGGTTTTTTAAAAATTCTAGTTGTACTGGATGTTTGAATGTGTACAGAAACCTATCGGTTTGTTCTGCTATCGCTTGGTCTAACGACCAGCCTTGTAACATCCTAGCAATTACACAGAATGTTGTGGTTCTACCTCTACCGTGTGCACAATGAATCAACATCTTTGTACCTTCGAAGTGTTTGTATGCTTTGACAAACTTTTTAACATCTTCGACGGTTGGTGCTTTGTGGTCTGGTATATCAATGTTGATGACAGCCATACCTTCAGATGGTGCTAACTTATCATCAATGTGTGCCTCACTCCTTAAGTTTATCAACAACCCTACACCTAACACATCCGATACAAAATCGTATTGGTATTCATGGATTGGTTGTGCCGAGCGAAAGATTTTATCGTCGACTTGTGCGAAGTTTAATAACGGTATTAAACCGTAGTTTGGTTGTGTGTTTTGCATGATGAGAGTGTTTTATGGTTGGTTTATGTTTTCAAATATTGATGGTACACATAGTACAAGTACTATTGCTACAACAAGCATGAATGCTTTAAAGTGTCTGGTTTGAGTGTCGTTTAATCTCATGATTTCTATATTGTGTTTAACCGAAGAAGACACAAATAATGCCTACGATTGTTAGTAATGTTAACAGTGTTGTTTTTGCTACCTTACTTGGATGATTGTTCATTGTCTTGTTTTCTTTTTTGTCGCTTCTTTTCTAGATAGTCTCTAAACTCTTTGCTTTGAGTATGGCTTGGTCTGGTCTTCCAGAAATGGATGCTACGTTTCATTATAACAGTATTTTTAGTTCTCGTTTTAATTCTTTCGCCTTGTCACCTCTAAAGGAACTGGCGTTGGATAAAAAGTATCCAACTATTTGACGTGCTGGGTCTTCATAGTACATGTCGTTGATGTTATCGATCGATAACATTGCATCTAGATAAGGTGCTGCAGCATAATTTACATTATCCCATGCTTTGTTTATATCTTGTGCTATTGTTTTGATTGGTCTTGCCATGATGAGAGTGTTTTATCTATATTCTGATTTGATTTGTCTCCATTTAACCCACGTTGCCGATTGCATCAACAGTGGTGTTACTCCAACTTGTGTTGCTGCTATTACATAACAGTGAACAAAGAAGTTGTATTGCTTTGTGGTCATACCTCGGTAGTCCTCTTCAGTTATCCAACGACCTAACGCTATCGACAAAGCGTGTCTGTCTATTGTTATAACGTTTGCTACATCTGGATATCGTATGTTCAAAAAGAATGCTGATATCTTGTTACCGTTTAAGATAGACAGAATTGTTTCATCTGTTCCATCCGAAGCTAGGATATCTTTAGCTTTTTGTTTGAACTGTTTCATGTGTCCACAATCTCCAGTTGTTACAAGGTCTAGTGCACAGGTTTTGTTGTGCGACCATGTTTTTACTGGTGACAAAGCAGCTATTACTCCACATGCTTTGTTTATAGCTTTTTTTCCATCGATGTACAACGCCACATATGATGCATAAGCTAACGCATCTTTGTACCAATCGTGTCTGTCCTCTTCAGATGACATTTTCCATATACGAAGGATGTTGTTTTTAACAACCGTTCGTGTCAACTGCTGACCTTTGTATACCTGTGTAATTGTTTCCATAACTATTATTTAGATTACAAACATATGCTATTTGGCGTGAACTACCTAATTTATTCGACGAACTACACAAAACACCGATGAGAATGTTTTACTTAGTGTGACATAGCATGAGACATCGAACCTAACTTGATTCGATGCCTTATGTATTTGATTATTTGTTTTATTTTGTGCATTGATGAGAGTGTTTTATATCTTGAACGTACCGTTGTTCTCGATTATGTTTTCACATATTCCGATTAGTCTATCGTCTGGGTTATTGAACCCATTTCCAAACTCTATTGCACGGTCTTCTTCTGCCTCTAGGATAACAGATTTTGCCCAATCGTAGGTATTTCTTTCAAAGGCTATCTCCATCAAATCCAATTGTTTTTGTGTAAACAACTCCTTGGTTTTTTCTATTTCTACACTGTCCGATTGGATGCTGAAATCACCTCGGTATTTGAAATGATTTGCTCTACCAACGAGTGCTATAAACATAGAACCTTTTGCACATGCTGTGCACACCTGTTCGTTGATTGGACATTGTAGGTCTTCATGTAATTCTACAGCACCTTCGTCTTCCATGCTTAAGAACACGCTGTCTGGTCTAAGCATATTATACCTGATACGAGCAATTACATCTTGTGCAATCACAACTCGTTTTGCCTTTTTTGGTAAGGCTTCGAAGCGTTCGTTATCTTCAGTGATGGTTTTTAACCATTGTTGTTTAGATACAGATGATGTATCTACTGCTACTGTTAATGCGTTCATTTTGTTATGTGTTTTATGATTAGAGTGTTTTTATGAATCAAAAAAATGTGTTATGAAGTGTACAACAAAAGGTATACTCATAACCAAACATATAATTATAAGTAACCCAAATTTTCTACGTTTTTTCATGTTAATTTATTATTGTTGTTGGTATTTGTAAGGTTACAGTAAATGCTGCCGGTTCTATATCGCTGTCATTGTTTGGGTCATACATTGCCATTACAGTTTGCAACATTTCATCATATCCATCTATGTCTACATCGTATGCGGTTGTGTTTGTGTAGAACTGAAAAATTCCAGTCCCAATATCTCTAAGATGTGGAAACCCAGCACGTTTCAGTGCTCTTGTGATTGCACAATCTGTGGAATCAAAATAGTTTGAATCAAAATCTCCGGCTACAAACTCTAGTGTTAGTGGTCTTTTTTTCATGATGTTTAGTATGATGATGATGCGAGTGATTGTCTGTCTTCAAAAGACATACCTTCGAACTCGGTATCTGGGTTAGTTAATGAATGCATGTATTTCATGAGTCCATCTGATATTTCATCTAGACGTTCTGTCTCTGATGAGTACATAATTTCTGCTTGGGTATTTCCAGCATGACGAATTGTATCGTTACATTGGATGCTTCCCAACATACCACCACCTAAATAGTTCTGATATGCTGACATTCTGTGACCTTCGAACCCTAAAGTTGAAAGGTCTATTTCTACACCACCACCTCGACGGCTTATCTGTTGACGTGTGGTTATTGTTTCAAAATCTATGGTTGAGTTGTTCATGATTAATTATGTATTTGTTGATAAACTCTTCCCGCTTGTATTAGTGCATAGGAACTGTTCTGATGAGAAGTACCTGATGTTTGTGGTGTTGGAAGTTCTACACCTTGGTAATGTGATAACCCAGCGAGTATTGCACGTTGGATATCTTGTGTTATTGTGTATGCTGATTGTTGCATGGTTTCTATGTTTTGGTTTAAAATCAAAAAACCCTAACGACGTTCGCTAGGGTATAAAATTTGCTGCAAGATATGATTAGACCTATCTATAAAGCCGTTGAATCTCTACTGTTTTTTTGACAGTATCCAAACTTCACGTTTGATGTTCGTGTTGTTCACCATTTTGACAAAGTTTTCGTTTGTCATGCGAAGTGTTTGCTTCACGGGAACAACTAAGGACTCCAAATAGTTTTGGTAGTCCATCCAATCTTGTTTGTTCATAACATTTTGTGATTGGTTAACACAGCCGCTTTGACTGTTTTTGTGCCTATGAGTGCTTTGATGCTACATCTAAAATGTCATAGGCTGATACGAATAAAGTCGCTACTATACTTCACGACATCGTAATACGTTTTTTGTTTTTAAAAGTCTGCTCGAACAGGTTGTACGTAATAAACCCATACTTTCTTAGTTTTTTGTTTTTCCGTAATGTAACTATGTTGTTAACGTCGTTACAGTCGTTTTGAATTGATAACGTTAACTTTAAACTTTATCAAAACCAGTGTGTTATAGAGTAGTCTTTATACTTTACTCGTTTCACTGACTAGGTTGCACCTACCTGTATAGAACTTTATTGTGCTTATCAAACGTGTTGGTGTTTACTCTTTATGGCGTTCGTTCTTTTGTCCTGATGGTAGGGAATGTAATCCCTCAAACTAAGCTTCATAGGTCGGACTTGTAATTGTCCTTTTATTATCAAATCTATTGATTTGCGTTCCCTCCACTATGGTTAGTTGCTACTCTTGAAGCTTTAGCCAACTAATTGACTGTTAAATTATCCCTTTTAACAAGGTCGTTAGGTCTGTTTTTTAGCGACTTGTAGTTGCTCCAGCGATAAAGCCTTCTTTAACATCTACGTATTTACGGTTAAATAACGTTCTAAATCTACTAACTTTCATTTTTTATAGTAGTCCTTCGGTGTATCCCTCATTTTAACTACTTGTAACTAGCTAACTAATTACGGTACAAATCTACAAATACTTTTTTAATCTCGCAAGCTTTTTAACAGTTATTTTTAAAGTGGTTATTTTCAGACCCTATTGGACTAATAAAAAGGACTTATAGAGTACATGCCTTTGTTTCGTCGTTGTAATAGCTATAACATATAACCTATTAACTGTTTTGACTTTCAAGATTTTAAAGAACTTACAAATTGTAGCTTCTTAACTACAGGACAAACATACAACCGATTTTTGGATAATCAACAATTTATTCGTTGAAATGCATAAAAATCAGTTTAGGTGCAAAAATCGTATTTGATTATTTGATAGTTAGTTATTAGTCAATTTTACATCATGGTCGCAATGCCACAAACCTACTAAAGTGCTCTATATCACAAAGGTTTAACCTTTGCACGTTTGAACTGATATGTTAAAGAACTTGTTGTAGCTAATTGCTTAACTACAGGACAAACATACAACCGATTTATAGATAATCAACTATTTAATCGTTGAACGGTAGATAAATCTGTTTAAGTGTACATTTGAAGGTGTTTGGTATGTGTTGGTTGTGTTTTGTTTAAGTGTGTGGTGCGAAAGGTTAAACAAAAGGAGTTGTTTAGCAACTTAACGGTTGCATGTTGTGTTCATATAGTATATATAACGATATGTGTTGAGCATATATATACGTAAGGTCGTTAGGCTGTCAAGGTCTCTAGCTATTAATTGATAAAGCAACACATAAAACCCTGCATAACATTAGTTAATCGAGTGTTTAACATATGTTATTTGCTAAATGATATATAAAACGTGTTATTTTAGAAACGTAGTGTTATCAATGGCTGGCAAAGGTTCTGAAACAAAATAGAAGACAAATAAAAGTTCGAATGTTTAAGTATAAAACGAAAACGTTAAACAGTGCACCCTATTTGAAAAGTCGTTTTCCTTTTCGGAATCGCCCGTCTATACTCTATATAGTCCCTAATGTCCCGAATTTTCTAAATTTTTTTTTAAAATTTTCCAGAGCTGGTCGAGCAAACATCGTAAGGGTCACTTCCAAAAAAGCATGCCCTTCCCACAGGGGAACTATACTCATATAATGGAAAATCGTCCAAATTCAACGGAACGTCTTCCTTAAACCTATCAAAGCTCGTCAACAACTCGTTCATCTTCTGCTGTGCTGCTGATTGTTGGATGGTTTGGGGTAAATCTGTGTAGTAGTTTGGTACATGTTTCAAACCGACCACTGTATAAAGAAGACTTTCTAAATATATATGTTCTGCAACCATTTGTTCTATTTGTTTCATACTTTGTTGTTTGTTAAATTAAACTTTATCGATAGATAACATAAAGGCTTTAGCTTTATGAGTACCATAGACTTGAAAGGTTTCTTATCTAGATACAGCTTCGCTGAAAGAAGACAAACAGTTTTTAAAAAAAACCTGACCCTCATCAGCGAAATATTGACTTGAAATGGTACTCACCGTCAACAGATGTCCTTCTGGACATAGAAGTTGTAAAACTTCCCCTCGCATAGATAACTACTTGAACGCTCCCTCTTTTGGGACAAATATAGTTGGTAGTTCATCATTCTAACCCGTGTATCTACTCACTTCTTTATGGATGAATCAACTTATCTTGAGTTTTTCGAGAGGTCAAAACAAAGTAACACCTCAGATTGCAAATATACAACAAATATTTTAATGTTCAGTATGTATTTTATCTATCTATATAACTTTTATCATAGATAAAAACTATAATTACTGTAAAAATCATGGGTTCGAGATGGTATCCTTTATAAATGTTGTAGATATTTGTAACACCTCTTGTTTATCTAGATTATTTGTTGTATGTTTGCATCATGATAAACAATATGAAAGCATGGGTAAATATAAAATTAAACTAGAAAGAACTCAGCGAGGCGAAAAATTGGATTGGGAAAAAGAACAAATTGTAGAGTGTAGTAGACCCCCAAAAATAGGCGAGGGCAAGGCTTTATTAGTAGACCCTCCAATTTTTGAGACAATAGTTAGCGTAGAAGAAATAGAATAATAATTTTTATTGTTGCTAACGTATGGTTGTATGAGTAGTTGCGTAATTATTAACTAAAAATATAAATAGAATGAAAACATTAAGCGAAAAAATCATAGAACAATTGCAAAGTAAGCACGATGCTTTCTTAGGCACAAAAGGTGAAGAACAAAGACAAGCGTTTAAAAGAGGATTGTCTTGGGCAATTAATACCGTTGAAACGCTGACTGAAATAGATAAATGTGAAAAGGAATACGAAGCAGAGCAATTACTTATACAACGTGTTAGCAATAGTACGATTATGAAACACATAAATACTAAAGAAGAAATTGCTTGGTGGAAAACACTAGATATGAATTGTGATTGGTTATGTAAATTATGTTCTGGAATGTATGGAAGTACTGAGCAAAGAATATCACAACTTTATATAATTAGAAACAATCAGAATTTTACTTTAAAAGCAAAAAGTTAGTATTAATGCTAACGGCTATTGTATGAATAGTAGCCGTAAACAAGCGAAAAACTTTGAGAGATAAGCAACATTAATTAATACACGATAGCCTTTAAAAAGACCACATAACAGGCTATTATTTATACAAATTGTTATGTGGCGTTAAATTATGAGTAAAGACAAAATAATAAGTGCATTTGCCTTTAATACAGGTAAAGAGATTGAAAAACTAATAAAAAAGCAAACAGAAAACCTCGAAGGTAGAAATAGGGTTACAGAGGCAAAAATATTACAATGGTATGCAAAAACTAAAGACGAAGAATTTGCAAAACACTTCGGAATAACGACAATGCGTGAGGGTAAAGTGTAATGCCACATAACGGTACTTGTGTATGGATAGTTGCGTAAATAATAACTTAAATTAATTAAAATGGAAGAAATAATAAATAAGATATTTAAAGAAAAATACCCAAGAGGTTTATCTGCTGAATATACAAAAGAAGAAATGACTGGTTATATGATGGCTATAAGTGACATTAAACAGCAATTATCTATACACGATGTTGTACGACAAAGTGAACAGTTATGTATAAGGTGTGGCGATACTAAAGAAGAACCTAAAGATGATATGTGTATGTGTTGTTGGCAAAAGTATAAAAATGCTTATTAGCATAATTGCGTACAACGTATATAGATAAAATTAGTAAAGATTAAATAAAAATAAACATGGATAATGTAAAAAGACTTTTAAACAGTAAAAAACATGACTTACAACATACCTTAAAAAATAAGCCAAAAGATTATAGGCATAGGGATGATTTTAATAATTATATAAATGAAATTAACAAAGCTTTATTAATTTTATCTAGTGTTAGCAGTACGTTTGTTTGCGAACATCCAAAAAGGCAAAGGGATTATTATAGTGCAGTAACCTACAAGTGTTGGAAATGTAAAAAAATAGTAGTAGCAAATTAATTACTGCTAATGGTTTGTATATGGTTTTGTAAGCCATAGCAGAAATTACAATTAAATGAATATAAACTTTGTGGGCTTATAAACTATATACAGTGTTACCCACTTTTAAAATTACGGAATTATGAAACAATATTTAGCATTTTACGGAGCAGTATATTACCCTAGTGGTGGAATGGGCGACTTTATTGGTGACTTTGACACTAAAGAAGAGGCTATTGAATGTATTAAATTAAAAAATGAAAAAGAGGATGATGGTGATTTTGAATATAACTGGGCGAATGTTTATGACTCTAAAGATAGAGTTGAAGTTTACAGTAAGTAATTTTTATTGTGGGTAACGAATTGTATATGATTTGTTGAGGAACGAAATAAAATATATACCGTGTTATACATCTGGCACGGATTAAAAACAAAAAACTTTAAATATTATGGATATTAGAATTGAAAATATTTTTGCGGAAGAAATGCAAGGTGACACCTCTTTTTTAGAAAAAGGAAGTGGTTTAAGCCGATTATTTGGTAGAGATAGTTATAGTAATATGGATATGCGAGAAACTTGGCATAGAGGTATTAAGCACGGAATAGAAATAGGCTTAAACCGCACTAGCATACAAGGACAGGTTATTGAATTAAACCATAACACACCAGAAGGTAAAAATAAAGAGTTTCTAAAAAAGTTCTATAAGTTGGCAGAAGAATACAAATGTGCGATTGAGTACCATCCGCAAAAAGGTATGATTGTTATAGACCGAGATTATAGTGCTTGTGTATAACGAAAACGTATAAAACCAGTAGCGATATGAAAAAACAAATTAATGATTTACTGCTAAAGATGCAGAACGGAGAAAATTGTATAGGTGAAACAGCTAATAAGCTATTGGATTTATACAGTGTTAGCATTACGTTGCCGAATAAAGATGCAACAATTTGCGAGGGGTATAACAAAGCTAAAATGCAAGACTACCAAAATAGAAATGTTTTAAGACACAAAGACCAAGACGATTATTATAGTGGTTGGATGGATTGCTATGATTGGATAAGTAAAGGCAATTAATGCTAACTTATATTAAACCATAGTGCGACAGCATTTGGTTTCAATAGACGTTGAAAGCAGTGTAACGGAACGCAGTGAGTAACATTGCGTTATAAATTTAAAAATAACATGAAAACAACAGTAGAAATAAGAAACAAAGATTGGCATCCTAATCGGTTGATACAACTGGAGAACGGAGTTGTCATGTACACTGCTGCAGCCAAAGGTTGTGGGATTGTACTGTTCACACCAAACACCAAAAATATGGTGGAGACATCGAAAGGTCTGTTCAAAACGATGAGTGTTGGATTTATCTTTCATCCAGAGTTGAAGTTATCAGAACAACCCTACACGATACTACCTTCTGGTACAGCGATAACCTTTGATTACGAAACAGATTAAAAATAATCGTTAAAAAACTTGCAGGTTTAACAAATGTTATGTATATTTGTACAAATTAAAATAGCATTATGAAGAAGTATGTAGGTTATTACAGGGTTTCAACAGAAGAACAAGGAGATTCAAAACTGGGACTGATGGCTCAAGCAAGAGCAGTCAACCAGTACATAGACAACAACGGTCAACTCGTCGGTGAGTTTCAGGACATAGAGTCTGGAGCATCTGAAGAAAGACAAGGTTTGTTAGAGGCAATACACCAATGTCGAATTGATGGAGCAATTTTGGTGGTCAAAGAGATATCAAGGATTTCTCGTGGAGGGTTCAAATTCAGACAGATGCTGCATCAGTACGATATAGAGTTCATCGAATGTGAATCACCTCATGACCCGAAGGTTGTTAAGGATATCAAGTTCTCGTTAGCCGAAGAAGAAAGAACAAAGGTAAGGAAACGTGTGACTGATGCTCTAGCAGAGATTAAACACAAGCTTGCCAACGGAGAGGTACACGTATCCAAGACTGGTAACGTCGTTACTGCTCTTGGTAGCCCTCAAAACCTAACAGATGTAGCAAGAAACAAATCTATAGAGGTTAGAAAAAAGAGAGCCATGACCAACCCAAACAATGTCAAAGCAGGTGCTTTCATTGTGGCACTGTTCGATACATGTAACTTCAAACAGATAACACAAAAACTAAACAAGGCTGGGTTCAAAACCAGTCGAGGTAACGACTTCTCAGAGGTTCAAACAAAAAGATTGTATGAAAGATTCAGATAAAAAAATAGTTGGTGAAGGTATCTTCGAACAAATTCGAAAAATGCCCGTGTACAAACCAGAACCTTTGACACCAGAAAGTCTAGAGCAGATGTTCAAAGACCTTCAAGAAAGAGATATCGCTCAAAGAAAACGGATAGCCGAAATGGAGAAAGCACACACCAAACATTTTGCTGAGAGAGCATTGGAACTAGGTGAAGAACCACCTCTTTGGTTGATGGTTATAACAGCACCTCAATTTAACATGATAAACGGTGGTCACTTCGTGACAGGTGCTGAGTTCTTAAAAGATAACGAGAAGTGGTTAAAAGACTACAACAAATAATTGGTTATCTTTGTACCATAATAAAATAGAACATGAAAACACGTAGAGTAACATTTAACATCAACGGTTTCCTTCAAGATTTGACTGCAGTGTTAGACGATAGACCAGATTTGGTAGATGATGTTGTCCAGAGGTACAAAGACTTCCTCGGTAGAACATCAGAGCCTATAAGAACCAGTACAAAACAATATATTGATGGTCACATCTTAGTGGTTGGTAATGAGGACATTAAGTCTTATTTAGATGCTTGTCACAGAGCAAATTTTGAAAAGTAAAATATTTTACGTATATTTGTCCCTCATAACAACATAAAACTAAAAATCATGAGTTACAGAAATTCAATTAGTGAAATCAGAAATGTTATCGTAACATTTGATGATGGAACAGCAGCACAATTAGGTGCACCAATCGATTCTTATAAAGCAGCTATGGAGAAAGTAGCAGTACTTGAAGGAGATTTCGCAAAAAAAGGAGCATCTTTAGTACCAGATTTAACTGATGCCGTAGCACTTATCACAGGAACACAAGCAACACAATTACACGTGTTCACATTAACAACAGTGATGGCTACAGGTAACTACGAATTTGTTTACGTAGAAACAGTACCAGATGCAGATAGCGTAAGCTAATCTAAACAAACAAAAAAATGAAAAACTTATTTAATACATATTGTAACTTTAATTTTAGTTCGTGGATAACGAACAGGGTGAGATATGTTTTATATGAAGGATAATTAATCAATTTTTTCGTCTATTACGTTGGAAAGCCCTTACAGAAATGTTAGGGCTTTTCTGTGTTTTGTAACTATGGGTAGTTATGCAAATTGGTGAAGCAGGCAGGTTGTAACCCTGTCGTTTAAAAACCACTGGGGGTTCGAATCCCTTGCTGCCCACAAAAGGAAGGTAACTGGCTGGATGAAGACCCAGTTTTGAAAACTGGTAAAGGGTCACACCTTTGTGGGTTCGAGTCCCACACCTTCTTCGAAAAACGGACACAAAAACGGACATCGTGTCCGATTAATGTCCGATTATAGAAAGTGAACTGGCTAGGGTCAGCTTCCCCTGCTAAGGGAATGGGTCGTTAAGTCGACTGTGGGTCACGACCACCTCTTTCTACAACGTATTCTGTATTGTGATATGGAATATTGAATATTGACTGGAAGCTTAAGTGGTATAAGCTACTGCCTGTTAAGCAGAGGATAGGTTGGGTTCGAGTCCCCCTCAGTCAGCAAATAGTCCTCAACGTAGGTTGTGTCAGTCGGATTCCAAACTCGCACTGTTAGAGTTCGAATCTCTAGGGGATTGCTAAATCGGGAGTATAACAAAGCAGGTCTATGTGCTAGCTTGAAACCCTAGAGATGGAGGTTCGAGTCCTTCTGCTCCCACAAAAGTAAACATATATGTATACTTTCTTAGAAAAAAGTAAACGTATGTGTATACTTTATTATGTCTGGATGTCCGAGTTGGTAAGGTAGATGGTTGCAACCCTGAAGGTCGTCGGTTCGAATCCGACTCCAGATTCTTCAAAAACAGACCGTATCTAATATTTTATTATATTTGCTACTCCCAATAGCAAATATAATAAAATACATATCATGGCAAAAACAGGCAGTATTGCTTGGCATCAACAAAAGATTGATGAGATACGAGCAACCCACAGTAAAAAGGCTCTAGCACAACATGCTAAGAAGAGAGCTGAAGATACACCCAAACCAACCAAATCACGAAAACAGCCGTTACCTCGATACGAGGCTAGGGTAGATTATGATTTCTTAAAATATGTGAGAGTGGTTTTTAAGTGGGCGTTGGAAAACAACCCAGAGTTGAACAGA
>OLHJ01000028.1_pt1 | contig 74514 bp, 57 predicted proteins | sample 1609491 | NCBI WGS metagenome assembly OLHJ01 (sample SAMN05416861, study PRJEB24817) | seawater metagenome | isolation source: Sea water | place: Canada:Atlantic | collected 2013-11
TAACGTTATAGTCTTCAGCAATCTTGAAGGATGACATGTCAACAAAACTGGGGCCGCCACTACCGTATAGTACATCGTCGCCAGATTGGCCATAGATGGTGTCATTACCAGCGCCACCATAGGCGAGGTCGTGACCGTTTCCTGTCTTAATCAGGTCGTTACCGCCGAGGCCTGAAAAAATTTCATTTCCAACACCGCCATAAAGGGTGTCGTCTTCTTGCGTGCCAATCATTGGCTTAATCTGTGCGGGCATGTGAACTCCATACATATAGAAAGCGCTTTCAAAACAAATGAAAGTGCTTAGATAGTATTTTGGCAAAACATGAAAGTCGTTTTTCTCAGTGTTCGGCCAGCTAATTGTTGATGAAAATCTTCAGCTTTATACGTTGCAGGATTAGTGCCAAGGTGTTGCGAGAACATGAAAAACAAAAAACTCTTTTACCAACAAATAGTTAGTAACTTATCGGTCAATATCTCCCACAATAATTATTTGCATATCGCAATAATTTTTTGCATATTGCGAACATTGATTGCATTTTGCGAATTGAATAATGCATTTTGCGAGGGAGGGAAAGTTATCGATAGGATCATCAAAAAAGTGTTTTTTAGGGGTTCGCTTTAAGACTGAATAGGGAAGGAAGTAATTTTTTGGTAAATATATTCTTTTCAATTCCAGGCATTGAGGCGAGTAGGGGTGCTGAAGAGAGTGGCCGGTTGGCCGGGCGAGATGAAAAAATGAAGGTTGGTTTCAACTACCAACGATAGTTGAAACCAACACTTACTGCCCATTGATCATAGCTTCGAATAGATTCGGTGTTTTCTTCCCATGAGCGCCTTATTTCGACGCGTAGTTTTAGTCGCTTGCTTTCGCTCATGACTGGTTGCTCATAAGCAGTGGTAAGCTCGCAGCCTTCTCGTTGGCGTCCTATGTCGATGTCTTCTGAGTCTGGAGTTCGGGAAAATGCGTTTTTGCGACGCATGCATGTTCCCTCTAGATCTAGCGAGCGAGAGTTTCCAAATTGGTATTCGCTACTTAGATTGAGAGAGATCGCATCGGAATTGCTATAGCCGACACCATTGTCTTGTACTGAATAGCCAGAAAGAAAGGCTTCCACAGTCCAATTAGCTGTAATATCGCGTTGATGGGATAGGCCAAAACCGTTGAGGCTAAACTGCAATTCACTACCGCTGATATTACGCCCGTTAATATCGTCTATCATTCGGTTGTCGTAAGAGCGCTCGCGGGCATAGACATAGGCGCGGGAATAGGTGCCCTCCGTCTTATACCGTAGCGTAGGTTGAATAGACAATTCCGTATAGTCTAATGCTTCTAATCCTAGTTCTTCATAGTCGCTAATATAATCTCTGCGCTCAGCGGCCATAAAAATGCCTGTTGATAGTTGCGAGTTCCAGCGGAAGGTAAATTCCGCACTTGGTTTTAAGAAGTTATAGGAGAAGCGCTCACGTATGTCTTCTCCCCGGCTAGTCTGTAAGGGGGCCGATGTTCTCTGGTCTATATAGGCGGCTCGTTTGGTACCTGCATCCCCAGTGAATAATAAGCTAGCGGAGCGATCGCCAAATCGATATCGATTCACTAGTCGTCCTCGAAGCTTTACTAAAGTCGCGTCACCTTCGCTCACATCCAATAATTTGTCATGCCTGCCCTCGGCACTCAGCCGAAACTCGCGCTTTTTCGGAAGCTCGAATATTTCTTGATGATAAATACTAGCCCTTACCAGGCGCGAACCGGGTGCGTCATCGGACAGTTTGTAGGGGTTCGATTGATACTCATGCATAATTTCGAGATCTGCTGCTAGAGCGGCAGTTGTAGCGAAAGACGTGAGCGCAAAGATAATCTTCCCTACAGCATTCACGACTCTTCTCCTAGTGCGCTTACCAGTGACTCATAGAATGAAGCCTGTTTGAGGCTGTAGTAGGCTGGCACTTCCCAAATCAAGACCTTGGGTGGATGTAGAGAGAATTCTTTACTGCCGAGGAAAAGCAAAAGGGATTCGTCGAAACCGCCGCCGCTGGTAGCCATGTTCAATACATCAACTCCGAGGGCTTCGCGCAGATAGCCGTCGAAATTGAAGCTCTTTGCTCCGTTGCTGTTGCTTGTTCCAACTAGAACAACTTCTGGTTCGGCAGCGTCGGCAAATATATCGAGCTGCGGCTCGGTGTAGAAGACATTGAAGTCTTCCGCTGCGAATTCGCGTTTGCAGAGCTCTAGCGCCGCCTTTGAATAGCTCCCTTTGGTAGAGTCGGTCTGGATTATCGTTGTGTTGAATTCCATTGAGGCAACGTTATCCAGAATTTCTGCTTCTTCTAGAAGGCTGGCAACCAATCCTGCAGTAAGTTTGGCCCCCTCTGGTGTCCAGTGATGGTCACGAGAGAAGTAGAGCGCTTGTTCTTGGTCTCCATTGGTTAGTACTGTTAGTTCAGGTGCCATCAAGCCGACTGTGCGTAATCGGTTCAAATATAGGGAATAGTTCTTGGCAGCCAGGCTGTGAGTGAACTCTATATCGCCAAGCTTCTCCGGATGAACAATTCCGCGTGTAGGTAGGGGAACAATAACGAGTGTCGTACCTCTTTCCGCGAGCGCTGTGTTTAGTGCTCGCAGGCCGTTATATCCGGCACGATCGGGCCCAAATTCGGTAATCAAGTCGTGTTCTCTGAACAACCATCCTCCGTTCCCCATTTCGAGTTTCTGGAAGTTGCGCAGGTAGCCGCTGTCTGGAATTTCTTTCTCACAAAGCGTGGCCGCCAGGCTTGTGGAGGCCAGCCCGAGGAAAGAGAGTCCGGCTAGTAGTGCTGAGGTTCTAATTAGCGTTTTCATTTCGATTTCCCTACTCGGTGGTAAAATTGCTAGCAAGCGTATTTTCGCCACCACATACCATGAGGCTGGTTGTTTTTCCTCTGGCGAACGCGATGGGGTCGATGGCAATGCTGTTAGATTCGCCGCTTATCTGGAGTTCTACTCGAAGCGGGTTCAAAGATCTTTGTGCGCGCGATCTTGCAGGGATTGCCTCGAAAACACTGCGCTTACCGGCGACTGTAGCGACGTCTAGGTTCGACGATGTCTGCAGGTTGAATACTTCGAAGTTCGCTTTCATCGGATCGCGATTTAGCGGCGCCGCGATTTCGGAGGTCTGCTTTCCATCGACAATCACGGTATAGATTTCACCGCTAGTCAGCTTGTGTTGCCAGAGCCAGCCCTCTCCTTGCAGCACGCGTTCTCCCGCAGCTACAGGGCGAGTGCGTGAGATGGAGCACAGGCCGTCAGTTTTGAGTACTTCACCTTCGATGGTTGCCTTAATCGTTGCGTTATTTAGGCTAACCATTCGAATGAACGCGGCATTAGGTCCGGCCTTCTCGTAAAGGTCTTTGCCGTCCTGAAGTTCGGCATATACAGTGGTCGTAGAGACCATCAGCAATATTGTGCTCAGTGTAGATAGTTTCATTGTCTTTACCTTCAATTGTGTATTTGAGTAACCGCTAGGTGAATCGGGTTTCTCGCCGTTCTGCTTGGGTAGGGTTGTACTAGGTAGCGCTCGGGGATTTCCCAAACAACCATGCGTAGAGTCGGAAGTTCTGTTCGGTACTTGTCCAAAAATTCAAACATAGGCACCATTGGCCCTTGCCCTTCTGTAGCAAAATTAATCACATCCTCGTTAAGTGCGATCTTAAGAGAGCCATCGAAATTCCATCTTGGATTCGCGGAGTAGCTTGTGCCTACCAGCGCGATTGAAGGCAGGGGAATATCTGCGAAAAGATCCTGCGATGCGTCGTTGGCTACAACATCCCAACTGACTAGAGTTTCTTCCTGGGGAGCGATTGATGCGAACCAGGGGCTAAGCGGAATAAAGTTGACGAGATCCCCTTGTAAGCTGGCCTCCCTGATATCACCTATTGAGAATTGTTCTTCACTTTCCCTATTATTTGAAAAGCTACGCAGCCCCTCGGCTGCTATTGCTGCCGCTTCCGGTAACCAGTGGGTATCGGTTTTAAGGAAGAAGGTGCCGCCTGCTTCGGTAAAAGATTTGAGGACATCTACGTGAGCAATGTCGTGCAGTCTCAGATAGCCAATGAGCTCTGGGTAAAGAGATTGGTGTTCTGGGGTAGGTTCTGACGATGACCATTCTTCATGGACACGCACTTTGGAAGGCACGGGTACCACTACCAGTTGAACGCCTTGCTGCGATAGCTCCTCATTGACTAAGGAGATAGTCTTGAAGTTGTTGATGATGTTCTCTTCCGCGAATTCTGGTGTAAAAAATTCTTCACTAGAGAATAACCAGCCAGACTCACCAATGACGACACCCGGCTCGCCGGCATTGAAAACCACGTAGCGGAGCATTGCCCAGAAGTTGATGCCAAGCTCTCTAAGGGGCAGTGCTGTCTCGAAGCGTACCTCTAAAGTTTGCGCGGCTTTCCCTTGCAGGATTTCTGCTCTAGAAAGATTAAGGTTATCCGTGGCTGTGCCCATGAGTGACGCAATTCCCACGAAGGTAATTGCGGACACAAAAAGAGCAGACTTAGTGAATTCGTTCATGATAAATCCCTAGAATTGGAAGTAGAGAAAAGGTGAATGACTTTGCGCCGAAAGTTTAAGTATTGCCAAAGCGAATACCGGTGCTAACGCAACTTTTGACGTAGGAATGAGGTAGCTAAGATCGATTCGATCCTTCAGGCCGCGTACTACGATTACCACCCATGCGACTATCAGCATGGTTAATTGGAGGTTGCCAGCTACGGCCTGCATCGTAGAACTGAGTGCTATATCACTCACGTTGACGAGACCAGAGTAGACGGCAAGTGCAGATGACAAATTATCTGCCCGGAAGACCACCCACCCAATTGTCACCAGCAGCAGGGTGAACAGCCATCGAGTAATACTGAACGACTTAAGATCGACCTTTACACCCAGAAGACGTTCGATGGCGAGAATAAGTCCGTGATAAATCCCCCATACAAGGAAGGTCCAATTGGCGCCGTGCCATAGACCGCCTAGCACCATGGTGAGTAGCAGGTTTCTGTATGTCTTAATGACCCCGTGACGATTACCACCTAGGGGTAAATAGAGATAGTCTCGTAGCCAATTGCTTAGGCTTATGTGCCAGCGACGCCAGAACTCGGTAATCGATTGACTGATGTAGGGTTGATTAAAATTTTCTACGAAACGAAAACCGAGCATCAAGCCTAGGCCAATCGCCATATCGGCATAGCCCGAGAAATCGAAGTACAGCTGTGCGGTATAGGCCATCGTCGCCAGCCATGCATCGGCCATTGAGGGCTCACTCAATGAAAAGCCCGCATTCACAATCGGTGCAATGGTGTCGGCGATAACAACCTTCTTGATAAACCCAATCATGAAGCGGTCACAACCGGCTGCGAAATTTTTGACGCTGTGCTCGCGTTTCTCGAACTGCTCTGCGACGTCTTTGTAACGTAGTACGGGCCCTGCAATTAACTGCGGGAACAGAGCGATAAATGCTGCAAATTGAATAAAGCTGCGAGTCGGCGGTGTATCACCACGATAGACGTCAACCAGATAGCTGATCGCCTGAAAAATATAGAAGCTAATGCCAATCGGTAGGATTACATGAGTTACCAGCCACGGATCCGTGCCCAGTTGCTGCAGCGCAGTGTTCACTGTAGCTGCACCGAAATTTGCATACTTAAAGTAGGCTAGGGTCGAAAGATTTCCCAGTAGTCCTAATTGCAACCAACGTTTTGCCGTTTCCCGCGTCTCTTTAGACTGGTAAATCTTTTTTCCTAGAATGTAGTTAAAGAGGGTGACGACTGCGAATAGAGCAAGAAAGTCCACGCGCCACCAGGCATAGAAACAGTAGCTACCAAGTAGAATTGGCCAAGACCGATGACGCTCCGGCGTCGCATAGTAGACAGCCAAGAAGGTAGGCAAAAACAAAAACAAAAATATGTTGCTAGAGAAAATCATAGTTTCATAACCGTGTTGGTGAGCGAGCTTACTGGGTTGTATTGCAGCGATCATGCCAACAGCAAAAATTACCGACATAAGCCAAGTGCCACGTGGCTTTGCATCGAATCGATAGATGCACTTGGGTGTTGCCAATTTGCGAACCCATCGCTTTTTGCAACCAGCGCGTTTGCAATTTGCAATTCGAAATTGCGACTGAACTTGGGTATTTATTCGTTATTTGAAGAATGTTCATAGATATCAAGTGGCTGGAATATTTTTTGAAAGGTTGGCATTAAATCTGCAACGCGTTAGTCCCAAATAGAAATCTGGAGAGTAGATCCAGAGTTAATTGAGTCTATGAAGATAACGCGAGAAAAAGCATGCCAGCGCCTTCACCACCGAGTGAAGACTCCGCTCGCCGTTCATTTAAACGGAGGCGTCTATCAAGCAATTGATTGGAGTCTTGGTGGCCTGCGCGTAGGCGGTTGGAGTAATACTGATTCGATTTTGGTAGGGCAGATCGTGTCCTGCCAATTTCATCTACCGTTTCAGGGTTTCGATATTGGCCTCACAGTTGAGCTGGAGGTTTTGCGCATAGACAAAGAGCAGGCACAGTTGGCGGGTCAGTTTGTAGAACTGGGTGATCGCGAAAAAGAACTGATGCAGCACTTTATCGAACAGTTAATTCGCGGTGCCATGGTTCCTGTAGCAGACACGATTCTACGTATAGACTCCCCAGTGACACCGGTTTCGACCAAGCCAGATGCAAGTCCGGTTGATCAATTACCGAAGAGTCGTATTCCTGCAAAACTAATTGCGATGTCGGCTTTCTATTTGGTCGGTGGCCTCTTTCTTTTCTCCCTTGTAGCACTAACCGTCTATAACAACTTTTTCTCTCTGCGAGTAGAGACGGCAATGACTTCAAAGCCGGTTGAGCAAATTGTAGCCCTGCGCGACGGCCGGCTAATCAATGCTTCCGTGACCACAGATCAGTGGGTTAGAGAGGGTGATGAGCTATTTCAAATGTCATTGCCAGCGATAAACCGAGAGCTTGATGAGGCGGGAATCGAAGTTGAGAGAAATCGGCTTGAGCTAGAGGCGCTGCGTAAGAAATACGCTCTTGCTGCAGAGTTAAATGGATCACACCTTGCCCCAGAAGCTCGACGAATAGAGATTGATATAGACCATATGCAGCAGCAAGTAGCTATGGCTAATGAAAACCTACTCGCGCTGTATAGGCATAAGGATGAACTCAATTTGAATTCACCTGGAGAGGGCCGAGTAATAAGGATGTTTCGATTACCTGGCAGCCAAGTCCAGCGAGGGGAAATGCTCGCTTTGTTTGAGAGGAGTGGGAAAGCTACCGTTGTTGCCTATTTGAGTGAGGAAGAGGTGAAGGGAATCCGTATGGATCAGGTGGCGGAGGTTTCCTCATCGACCTACGATGCTCAGTGGCAGGGTATAGTGACTGAGATAATGCCTGCGCAAACGGGCATGGATTTTCCCTATAGCGCGGAGCGTGGTGTAGCGGTAAGGCTAGCGCTTGTATCTGGCAATGTTGATCCATCCGATGTCGTCAGTGGCTCTCCAGTTTCTGTCCAGTTTCATCACCCTCTGGTTATGCGCATGCAGCAGTTGATGGGTAGCGACGCGTTACAGACGGCAGCGATATGAAGGAGCGGAACTACAGTGCGATAGTCAGCGGTGAGGCGGTTATCGATAGTCCTTCCAAATGGAATAGGATAAACCTATTCCAGCTGTTCTGTTTTTCCGCGCTTTGCTTCCTAGGGTTGATTCACACCGAGAATGAACTTTGGGATCCCTCGACTCGCAGTTTTACCATAACGCTAGGCGTATTGGGCTTTTGGCGCTATGGCTGGTGGTTGAATCACTTCATTCGCGCAGAGCTCTACAGAAAACACCGTTTCCCCTCGATACGAAACAAAGCCGACGCCTTGTGGCAGGATGGCTGGAGGCCGCGACACGTACATTTCATGATGACCACCTTTCGTGAGCGCCGTGATACCACTGAGTTAGTTATCGCCAGCATCTGTAGGGAAGTTCGTGAAAGTGGCATTCCTACTACCCTGTGGCTAGGCTCGGGAGATTCCTATGATGAAGAGATCATCATGAATTACCTGCGTCAGCATGCCGAGGATATTCCATTAGAACTGGTGATCATACGACAGAATGTTTCTGGAAAGCGCATGGCAATAGGCTTGGTTCTTCGCGCGATGTCGCGCCGCGGAATCGACCTCGATGATCTCATTGTATTCATGGACGGTGATGCGGTGCTCGCCCCAGGGATACTTAGGGCCTGCTGTCCTTTGTTTGGTATTGATGCGGAGCTTCAAGCCGTAACTACAGACGAAGAGGTGATTTGTTACGGCCCTCAATGGATGCAGTCATGGCTAACTATGCGATTCGCACAACGCAGGATAGCGATGCAATCTCACGCGATGTCGAATAAGGTGCTTACGCTTACTGGACGTATGTCTGTGTTCAGGGCAAATCACCTTAGCCAGTACAATTTTATTCGCATGCTTGAAGCCGATTCGTTGGAGCATTGGTTGTGGGGGAAATTCCGCTTCCTGTCTGGAGATGATAAGAGCACTTGGTATTATATGCTCACGCAGGACGCGAAGATGCTGTACGTACCGGATGCCTTGGTCTACACCATCGAAGAAGTAGATGGCTCAGGTATTGAGCGCATGACGCAGAACTTTCGGCGCTGGTCTGGAAATATGCTGCGCAACGGAACACGCTGTCTGCAACTCGGGCCTAAGAAGGTAGGCTTCTTTATTTGGTGGTGCGTACTCGATCAAAGAATTGCCATGTGGACCATGTTGGTTAGCCCGATCATAGCTGTTAGTGTTGCGCTGCTAAGTGATTTCTCTTATCTGATAGGCTATCTAATCTGGATTGCCATTTCGAGGATGTTCCTCACGCTGTTTCTGTTCCGCTACAGCAAGACCGTGCATATGGAGTGGCCGTTTATCCTGTATTTTAATCAGCTACTAAACGCCTCAGTCAAAGTCTATTGCCTGGCACGCTTGTCTAAGCAACGTTGGACTAATCGTGGTAATCAATCCTCAGGCGGAGGGGACACCATGGCAGATAAGCTAAAAGACCTGATGGCATCCTGGGTAACAACTGTTTGGGTTACTACGTTAGTATTTTCAGTCTGGCTCTATGCCGGTCTTGTGGTGATCTAGGCCGCTCCCTTCTTAAAACCCCTCCTTGTTACACCGTTGATACGTAACAGATACGAAAGATGTTACGTAGGTGTTACGTGATTCTAGCGGGAATTTACTCTAAGGCATTGATATATAGAGGTATAGTTATGTTGGCATAAGCTCTGCAATATTGTTTGTAAGCATCTTGGCAGGCGGAGAAGGCTTCCAGAAGACGCTCACAATAATATTGCAAATGAGGTCGAGACTAATGAGCTTACAACTAGCAGCACAATGCGTAGATGACATACCAAACGCAAACTTGTTTGAGATGCCTGTAACTGAAAATCAATGCGTGCTTTTTCACGACATGGTCAGTGGCGACGAGAAAATGCTGAAGATCTTCGATGATATCGAAAGAATCGCTACGGCCAATGTCCCGATATTTGTTACTGGAGAAACGGGCACGGGTAAGGAGTTGGCAGCACGTGCTTGCCACGAACAGGGGTTTGATAGCAACAAGCCATACATTGCAGCGAATTGTGCAAACTTTTCCGAGCAGCTAATGGAGTCTCAGCTCTTCGGTCATAAGAAGGGAGCCTTTACAGATGCGTCAAGCGACCACGCTGGTTTGTTTGAATCTGCTGGTGAGGGCACGCTCTTCCTTGATGAGATTACAACACTTTCACTTCCGCTCCAGGCCAAACTGCTGCGAGTAATTCAAGAGCGCGAGTTCTCTCCTCTAGGGAGTCACAAACTAAAGCCTTTCAGAGCACGCATCGTAACGGCGTCGTCTACTTCGTTGGCAGATGCCGTGGTCAATGGCGACTTCCGCGAAGACCTTTACTATCGATTAGGTGTCGTAACAATCAGCCTACCGGCTCTACGTGATCGTGGACTTGATAAGCAGCTTCTGGCACAACATTTTATTCAGTGTTTGATTGAGCAAGAAATGAAAGGCCATGGCAAGGACGATTCTTTTTTAACTACCGATGCGTTGAATTTTGTTGAGACCTATCACTGGCCGGGCAATATAAGGCAGCTTAGAAACGTACTGCTTGGTGCCTTGGTGCTTCACAAGGGAGAGGGCATTACTGCCGCAGCGTTAAGTAATCAGATCAACGACTCTGTCGATAGAATGAGCGTTCAGCCTAGTAAAGTTACTTCTCAAAGCAATGTGACGCCAATCCGTCCAATAACAATTCAGCCTTTGTGGGTAACTGAGAAGGCAACGATCGAACAGGCAATCGAAATATGTGGTGGAAATATACCGCGTGCAGCAAGTCTGCTAGAAGTTAGCCCTTCAACTATCTATCGTAAACTACAAACCTGGGAGGCGGCGTAGCCGAATTCTTATGAGACAAGTACTATTTGATGCTAATTATCTGCAACAGTCAGAACAGCCAACGCATGATCTACTGAATGACTTAGGATTACCCTTTCGGCCAGCTCAGAAGGGACCACACCGCCAGATCCATCAATGGCTACAATCCTCTTGTCTCGGTCAAGAAAGTGCCGTATCAGTTTCAAAGTTCCAGGACCGCCTCCAATAACAATGCCGCCGATGCATCTTGTCGCAAGGACTTGATGCTTACTCTCTTGCGAAGAGACAACCAGTAAGATGTCGCAGTCCTGATGCTTTTGTTTGTATAGATCCTTTTCAATTACTCCCATCGTTGTGCCGCCGCTGGCCTTGGCGGATTGAAGCGCGTGATCAAATACTCCTGAAAGATTTCCCACGCCCACTCCATAGCCGAGCGCAACTAGTTTTTCCGCTACATCTTCTGCTAGGCAAGCCTGCTGTTCATTTATCTGCTTGGCAAATCCAAGCATTGCTACGTAGTCGATCGTTTTCATTTGTGTGCCTTCCGCGAAGTTGGTCTTGCTCTTTCTAATGCAAGCGCTGCGCCAATCTAGAGAGAGCGCTGGGGTATTGATAGGAAGTCGAGTGTATTGGCGGGTTGCAGCGCTAGTATCTTTCTATTTGCGAATCGAGAATTCCTGTTTGTCGCAATTTGCAATTCACTATGCAAATCGGAATGCGAAATGTCGTGTGTGCAGGGCGAGGAAATACAGCCGAGAATACGTTAACTAGTTGATATATATAAGCTAAGTGAATATTTTTCAGAGTTGGCACAAGCCGTGCAATCACTACATCAGTAAGTAAATTTAAACTCTACATTATGAGGATAGTGAAATGACTGACATGAAAGATCCACAGAACTACCAATTGACTTTGAGTGGAAATCTCGCTGAGGACTTAGGTTCAATTACCGCTGAAGAGTTCAATATGCTACGTGAAACTCGCAAACCTGCGGCTGGTCGACTACCGATCTTGACTCTGGCGACTAACAACAACAAGCCGACGCTAAGTATTCTTGGTTTAGGTTATGTAGGCGCGGTTTCATCGGCGTGCTTTAGTGACTTGGGTTTTCCCGTAATAGGAGTCGATCCTGATATGGAAAAAGTTGATTGCATTAACCGTGGGTCTTCGCCGATAGTAGAGAAAGACCTTTCTGAGCTTCTGTATTCAGGTCGAGAAAAGAACAAGTTGGAGGCTACCAACGACACTGTTGCGGCCGTTCTAAATAGTGATGTAACTCTTATAAGCGTTGGTACGCCCAGCGATGCGGATGGGGGTTGTGATCTAAAGTATCTTCGTCAAGCTTGTCAGCAACTCGGTGAGGCGCTGAGCATGAAGTCAGGATATCACCTGGTAGTTGTACGCAGCACTATTCCACCGAGCACTACGCGCAATGAACTTGTGCCAATCATCGAACAGTATTCTGGCAAGCTAGCTGGTAAAGATTTCGGCGTTTGTTTCAACCCCGAATTTCTTCGCGAAAGTACTGCCGTGGAAGACTTTTATCATCCGCCGATTACGGTTCTTGGAGCTATCGACAAGCGGAGTCTTGAGTACTCAACGAAGTTGTATGAAGACGTTCATGCGGAAGTTATTGGTACCAGCCTGGAAGCAGCTGAATTCGTTAAATACGTCGACAATACTTGGCACGCGCTGAAGGTCACATTCGGGAACGAGGTTGGACGCCTCTGTAAGGCTGCGAATGTAGATAGCCACGATGTTATGAACATCTTTCTGAAAGACACAAAGTTGAATATCTCGCCCTATTACCTTAAGCCTGGTTTCGCCTACGGCGGTTCCTGCTTGCCGAAGGATGCACGAGGCATCGTTCACCTTGCGAAGACCCTAAATGTAGATCTTCCAGTGATGAACAAGATTGAAGAAAGCAATGATAGCCACATTCGTCATGCAGTAGAAATCATCGATGACCTTTCTGTTAAAAACGTTGGTCTGGTGGGAATTACATTCAAGGCTGGAACAGATGACCTTCGCGAGAGTCCAGCGATAGAATTGATCAAGAGACTTCTCTACAAAGGCTATCGCGTCAATTTTTTCGATCCATGTATCACCTCATCGACGATTCTCGATAGAGATCCCGAATGGAATAGCAGATTGCAGACTTGTTTTCTGGAGTCAGAAGAAGAATTGCTGAGCTCCAGCGAAGCCTTGGTTGTGACTCATTCCCAAGAATATGCGATCGAGCTAGTCGAGAAAGCGACGTCTGATATGCATGTGCTCGATGTAGTTCGCTTGCCCGAAGGTCTGAACTGCAAAGCTAACTATCAAGGCATCGGTTGGTAGGTTGAAACAGATGAATATCATCATTCTTAATAGTGAAGAGGAAGTAGCGGCGAGAGGTGCGGATCTTGTATCGCACCAGCTCGCCTCAAAGCCTGATTCGGTGCTCGGACTTTCAGCTGGCGTCAATTCGATAAAAATGTATCGAGAACTGGTAGATAGATATAGACAAGGTGATACGAGTTTTGCCCACGCTAGAACTTTCAGTTTGGATGAATATTTGGGCTTGAAGAGAATCGATCCCCGAAGCTATAGCTACTATTTGCAAACTCGATTTTTTAACCAGATAGACATTAACTTGAGTAATACCCATTCATTGAACTGTGCGATCGACGCCGGCATGGAGAGCCTTGGATTCGACTATGAAGACAAGATTGATACCAATGGCGGAATTGACCTCCAAGTCTTGGGCCTAGGAATTGACGGTCACATAGGATTCAACGACCCAGGCAGTACTTTCGCTTCTCGAACTAGGGTGGTGAAGTTAACTGAGAGTGCACTGAAGCGCATACCGCGGGCTCACCGTAGCATGGGGCTGGCAGCAACAATGGGTCTGCGAACAATTAGAGAAGCAAAACACATTGTATTGCTTGCATCAGGCTCTCATAAGGCAGCGGCTATCCGAAAAGCGCTGGAAGGGGAGATGAGCGTTCTTTGTCCAGCTTCATGTTTGCAGATGCACAGCAATGTAACGGTGCTTATAGATGAAGCCGCGGCACGCGAATTAAAACTAAAGGCAAACTATAAGGCTCAACATCAAGATCGACTCCGTCTTCTGAATACTACGGAAACTCGAGAAAGTGAAGAGCCCCAGATTATTGAAGAACAGGATATCAGAGCCATCTATCCCCGTGCTGCAGTAGTGCACTGAGACATTGGATTTGGTATCTCAATTTGTAAAAACCGCAACATTATCCTCGAATAGAGGCATGAAAGGAGATTGGAAAATGAATGAATCAGGTCGAATATTGGATGCGTACAAGAAAATAAAGGCTAGTCCTTTCTCAGCATCAGGTAAGAGAACCAAGATGCTGGTAGGCAACTATATCATTGAGCAATTAGATGAGAACGGCAATCTGGAACTGGTTACTGCTTCCGTGCCGGATGAGATCTTGTAAAAAATCAATATCAAAAAAAAATTAGTTAAGGAGTAATGTGATGTTGTCACCTGTGATTTTAGCTGGCGGAGTTGGTTCTAGACTGTGGCCCCTGTCCAGAAGTCTTTCACCCAAACAGTTCATAGAACTGCCGGGAGAAACCAACTCTCTCTTTCAGCAAACACTGCAGCGCTTGCATGGATTGAATAATTCAACGAGCCCAATAGTGCTCTGTAATGAAGAGCATCGATTTATGGCGCAGCGCCAACTAGTAGATGAAGGCATCAATGATGCCGTTCTGATGCTTGAACCTGTTGGGCGCAATACTGCGCCCGCTGTAGCTATGGCTGCATTAAGGGCTATGGAGAAAGATGAAGATGCTGTCCTGCTTGTGCTGCCAGCTGATCATGCGATTGGGAACTTGCCCGCATTTCATCGCGCAATTGATGAGGGCTATGAATTAGCTCTGGATGGCAAGCTAGTCACATTCGGCATAGTTCCAGATTTTCCTGAAACAGGTTACGGCTATATAAAGAAAGCGGAGAAACTGGCCATTGGGGAAGCCCACCAGGTGGCGGAATTCGTTGAAAAGCCAGACACGACAACAGCTCTAGATTACTTGGCCACCGGGAACTACCTGTGGAACAGCGGTATGTTCATGTTTTCAGCCAAGACGTATATGGATGAACTTTTGGCCGCTGCGCCAGATATCGCAGTTAGCTGCCGCCTGACTTTCTCGGAAACGAATCCGACGGCCAGTGTTATACAAATACCCAAAGAAAGCTTTTCAAAAGTTCGAGCTGATTCAATCGACTATGCGGTTATGGAGAAGACGATCAACGCAACCGTCATTCCTTTGAAGGCAAACTGGAGTGACCTTGGTGCCTGGGACGCGCTGTGGGAGGCGAACGAGAAAGACGACTCTGGCAATATTGCTTCTGGCGATGTCATTATTGAAGGCAGTAGTAATAGCTATGTTCATTCCGGCTCGAGACTTGTTGCCGCGGTAGGTATGGAAAATGCCATCATTATAGAAACTGCTGATGCTGTATTGGTGGCAGATAGATCGAAAGCGCAGTCTGTGAAACTGATTATGGAGAGTCTAGAGTCCTCTAAGAGGGAGGAGGCAGAGAACCAAAAACTAGTTCATCGGCCGTGGGGTACCTATGAATCAATTTCTAAAGCAGACGGGCACCAAGTGAAACATATTGTGGTAAACCCTGGAGGAAAATTATCGCTTCAAATGCATCACTATAGAGCTGAACATTGGACTGTAATTAAGGGGACGGGCCTTATAACGTGTGGGGAGAAGGAGTTTTCTTTGAGTGAGAACGAGTCTACGTTCATTCCTAAGGGGAGTGTTCATCGGCTAACGAATGCGGGCCAAACTCCCGTAGAGCTCATCGAGGTGCAAGTTGGTGATTACCTCGGCGAGGACGATATCGTGCGATTCGAAGACATCTACGGGAGGGTTGCCTAGAATGTGGCCGGCCGACGGCCATGATTTCTCTCGAAGAGACTATTTTCACTCGCATTAACTTAACGATATATCAGAGTGGTGAGGCAGTCATTGAGTTCCAAGCAGCATTTTATCTTCTCTTGCTTTCTCTCATATCGATGGGCAAACTAATCTGAAATCAAGCGCCTTTGTTTGGTTGGTTCGAAGCGGTGATCGTGCCTTGGTGTTTTTGAACGAGCCCATGGCCGACATACAGGCCGAGCCCAGTTCCTTTGCCGACATCCAATTGAGGCAGTATCGCTCTGTGAAAAAATTCAGTTTGATCTCATCATTACTGATCAAAGAATGCCAATGATGACGGGAATCGAATTTGCCTCTAAGGTTAGGGTGCAGCAGCCTGGCGCTCGCATCGTGCTAATCAGCGGCTATAGTGACCATGCTTCAGTTATCGAAGCGTTTAATAGCGAAACTATACATAGATTCGTCTTCAAGCCTTGGAGTAATGAGGATTTTTTGGAAATTGTTCAGGAGCAGCTTGAAGTTGAGAATGAGGGTATCTGGGTGCGTAATGGTGCTGACTTTCTCAAGGACGATTCTTAAGGATGCTACTGAAATATTTCTATGATGTGTTAATTCTCATTAGCCCATGTAATTTGTGCCTGGCTAATTTTACTTAGTTGGATTTCTTTTTCGACTATATTGAGGATATCTTCGTTGTTCCAAGGCTTCGGTATAAACTTTTGAATACTCCCGTTTTCAAGTGCTTTATCTGCCTTGTCAGTATCGATGTAACCACTTATCAATAACATATGTACATTGGGTTGCATCGCCTTCGCTAGTGCCGCAAATTCAGTTCCATTCATGATAGGCATCATTTGATCAGTAATTATTAGGTCAAAAATCCGCCTACTGCACAGAGCAAGAGCAGCATTGGGGTCAGGACAAATGCTTACATCGTACAGTTTTAATCGAAGCATTCTTGCTAAAGAACTTGCGACGAGTGCGTCGTCTTCCACTATGAGAATAGATTTGGGAGTAGAGTGAATCATAAGTTTTCCTATTAACTATAATTAGTCACGAACTATAGTCGCACTATTTGTGCCAACTTCTGACTTCTACCGCTCGAGTGTGATCTGTACCAATTTTTCCACTACGCAGTCAGTAATGCCTAGCTATCTGAAGCCCCATTTTTTTCTGGAGCAGCGAATTATGCGTATAACGTGTATAGGGGAGTGTTGGATTACGTAACAAGAGCGTATCAAAGACGTAACAAAAACATCTAGGAATAAATAGGATGGATAAGCAGCGGGCTAGTACGAGGAAAAGCCGCGGAAATAAGGGGTGAAACAGAGTCTTGCTAATAGGGGAGCAGCCCGCCTAAGATGGCAAGGCTGCTGAAGGTTGCTATTGTTATGGATGAATTAATCTGAAGGGAGTGCGAAAACCCATAACGTGGCACCCGATGGAGGATTGTTTATACCCGCAGCGCGTTCCATGTTATTGGCTAAGAAACTGCCTGAGTTTGTCGCTACGGCAACATACTGTTTTCCGTCTACTCTGTAGGTGATTGGGTAGGAGCTGGGGGAATTGTCCAGTCGCTGTTGCCATAGCACAGAGCCGTCTTCTTGATCGACTGCCCTGAAATAACGGTCAACCGATCCGCTAAATAATATGCCGCTATCAGTAGTGAGATTGCCACTGGCCGGTGGTGCGAATTGTCTCTTTGTCCAAAGCACTTCTCTGGTTTCAAGGTCGATGGCTTTTACCATTCCCCATAGGCCGTCACTAGACGCATCGGGGTATTTCTGCCAGCGCTGTCCGGTGAGGTTGTTTATGCAGGTATCCTGCATGGGAATGTACAGTATGCCAGTAGCTGGATTGTACGAAGAAGACTGCATATTGCGTGCGCCCAGTGCGTTGGGGCAGATGCCGTTCAGTGAGAGGCCATCCAGCACTGCCCCAGGCTCTGGCACTGCTTGCTGAGTTAGTGTTTTCTCGCCAGTTCGCGGGTCTATTTCTGCAATGACATTTTGCATGTCTAGATCTATGGAAAATAGGTAGTCGCCAGTGGCAGCATCCACTGCTTCGAAGATCGCTTCCTTGCCGCCAGTGACAATGGCTTTGCGCATTACTCCTTCTACAGGCAGATTAATTATCTGTCGTTCATAAGCCCAATCGTGGTCGAGTTGATCGTTAGGCATATGTTGATAGTGCCAAACCAATTCTCCAGTATCGGCATTCAATGCAATAGTTGAATTGGTATACAGCGCATCGTTTGTTACACCGGCTGCATCACTTCTTACTCTCAGTGAGTTTGTGTCATAGGTAGGAGCGGGGCCGAAGTAAAGTAGATTTAGTTCTGGATCATAACTGCCCGGATTCCACACTGAGCCACCGGTGCGTTCGTCCAGTGACAGATTATTCCAAGTGTTGCCACCGGGTTCGTCTGGTCGCGCGATAGTATAGAAGCGCCAGTCTTCTTGGCCAGATTCGAGATCGATTGCCACAATAAAATTACCGCCAGCCACAGAAGTCTGGCCTGTCATTCCAATAATGGCTCTGCCGTTGACTACCATAGGTGCAGACTTTATCTGGAAGTCAGTTTCTCCTGACGTGTCGATTTCATGGTCCCAGACTAATCTGCCAGTTTTTGCATCTAACGCCAGAAGGTGAACATCTGAGGTAGGGACAATAATTTTATCATCGTAGATTGCGACACCTTTCTTTGAACTCGGTGCTACACCATTAGTGAGCTCGCGCTGATAGCTCCACAATAGATCGCCGTTTGCCGCATCGAATGCTTGTACTACATCGCCATTGCTATAAGCAAAGAGAACGCCATCATGCACAAGTGGAGTCATCATGTTTGCGCCAGAGGGTAGCGACCAGGTCCAAATAGCTTCCAGATCTGCAGCGTTGTTCTTATTGATTTGTGTAAGTGGGCTATGACCTAGGTTTTCATGGGTGCGTCGCCAGATCAGCCAATCATCAGCTGGGGGCTCTAAGAGCATCGCATCGGTGACTGGAGTTAGGCTATTTAGTCGACTTACCGGAACCAAGGGTCCCTTCGTGTCATAACTTGGGTCTCGTGGATTCAATGCGGTAGGCACCAAGGCTTGAGCAGGAATCGTGAGTCCTTGCAGATCTGTCATTGCTAGCGGTAAAGGAGTGGTGCCGGCTTCTACGCCATTGCGTTGCAGCATAAAGGCGAGAAGCTGGTTGTAAACTTGTTCATCGAGTCCGCCCGGTTGTGTAGGAGGCATGCGCTGTAGGTTGGTAGCCAGATCAGACACAGGCCTATCGCCCCATCGACGGCTAAAGAAGTTGCCACTGAGGGCTGGTACAAATCCGAAGCCTTCTAAATTATAGCCGTGGCAAACAGCGCACTGTTCCTCATAAGCTATCTCTCCCTGTGCTGCTTGTTCTGCGGTATATCCACCAGGGGTTTGGGCAAGGACAGGGGAATCAAATAGAACAAAGAAACCTGTGGCCAGCAGGCCAAGTATCAGGAACTTTGCTAGAGGGTTGGCTCGGTAATTCAATTGGGGTTCTATCACGGGTAAGTACCTTCTAAGTAGCGGAGCTCAGCAAGTATTTGGGATTGTTCAGTTTTACACATTTGGCGGCTAAAAGGGTATGGAAGGGCTAAAAATAAATCCCCAGACCGCTTTTTGAATAGCTGCGATTTCTCTTACTGGGCTATTTTAGCTTCAGTAGATAGGCCGCCTAGGGCTAGTCGCTAGGGCTATATTCCAGCTTCTTCTCTTTGGAGTAAAATACTACCCCTCGGCCCTTCAACAACTCAAGCTGTCCGTCTACTTCCCTCAGCTCAATCCATTTCTCTTCGCCTTGAGAGGCGCCGGTTTGTTCGATCTCTTCCAGTTCATCAAGGAATGAATCCTCCAGAAAATCGAGTTCGGCTTTAAGGGATTCGCGATTCGCGATTTTAGTATCGTCATGGTTTGCGGGTGCTTTGGAGCGAGTGATATCTACATAAGCTCTTTGCCAGCTTGGCACATCGGATTGCCAGATTTTCATTCCATTGATATCAGTTTCTTTCATCTGGATTCGTGCAAAGTTTGCGCTCATGCCTCTCGCGTCTACAGCGGTCATTCTTGCGTGTTCAAATTGCGCTTCATTAGCATTCGCGCCATAGAAAATCATACCAATGGCCTTGGTGCGTGTGAAAATGATTTCTCCAAGATTCGAGTAGGCAGCAATTGCAAAATCCATATGTGCTGCGCCAAAATTAGCTTGCTCAGATATATCACTACCCACTAGATGAGCGCCTCTTAGATTTGTGCGTCCATCTTTGTGTAGATTAATCTCCCGGTCTTTGTCTCTTTCTGATCTTTCATCGTAGCCGGAATGTAGATCCAGTCCTCTAAGGTCAAGACGAGACAGATTCAGGGAATGGTAAATTCCAAACCTATCCATGTAAGAGAAATAACGATTCAGGCTGTTGTCTTCAAGTGCATTTTTCAGTTGGGCGGGCACACTTAGTACTTCATCTGGGCCCAGTTGTTTCTTAATAGAGTTCAGCTTTTCAATTTTATTATTAAAGCTCTCGACTACATTTTTTATTTGGCTCTTGCTGGGCAGAGATTCCGGCTCTGGGTTTTCACGCCTTAATGTTTCGAGGGTTCTTGCGGCAGAAAGAAAAACCTCCTCTGCTTGATCGCTGAGGGACTTGGAATTTTTAGTGTAGTTAAAGGAGACCACTCGATTGCTAAATACATCTGCGGCTTCAACATCTCTAACCCAATTGTCAGCGCTGCTCGAACCCCCAAAGTCGTGCAGAATGTCTACATAGAGGCTCTTCGCTAGCTGCAGTTTAGTTCTCTCATCATGATATTGTTTTGCTTCTCTGGCATAGTCTGGTGATCCCAAAACAAATTCAATCAGCGCAAGCAAGCCTTCGATGGTTCCAAAATTTTCCTCGCCTATGCTCTCGAATCGATCAAGCTCGCAGCTGTAAATCTTCTTGCGCGGATCATTTGTCTCATCAAGTATTCTGAACAATTGGGCTAGGTTTTTTCTTCTTTGTAGAGGCAGTACGAAGTAGGCTTTTGCTTGTTCTATCTCAGCCCTTATTTCTGCTTTTATACTGGGAGCTAAAGTTTCTACCTGCTTTCTTTGATGGATTTCACTGGCCTCATGCACAAGTATGAGATAAAGAAAATCCTCAACTGATTCCTGTCCCCGCCCACCTTTGGCGTATAGGCCTTCGAGTATCTGTCGCATGGTGCGCTGATTGTTTTTTCTTTCATCCTCTCCATCGCGCAGATGTAGAACAAATTCTTCCCCTGCACCTTTCCTCTGAATTTTGGATACACCAGCACAGGTGATCATATTCTTGGACCAGACAACCCTGTGGCGATCTTTGGATGGATCGAAGAAGTGGTCGTGAATGATAGATTCCTGATCGAGTCGGGAGTGAAGGTGTTGGTTTTCTTTCAAACGGCCCATTACTGTTTTCACAAGTGCAGAATTCAACCAAGCCTTGGGTGCTGGAGGATTGCTCTTCAGATCGTCAAGCGTGCCAGTGGCGCCCGCTCTAGCGCCAACAAAATTTGTAGCACAGTTAATCGATTCGTCAGTAAGGCGGGAGCAATTTGATTGGGCTGCAGAATTATGTGATTGCATTGGTAGTGGTGAATCGAATGAGTGAAGTTCGGGCCGGTATAATAAATGAGGTTAGGGCTAGAATACAGCAGTTGTGGACCACGTAAACCAAAGAGACGAAGGAATTTCTGGCGGGGTCAATATCACTCCAATCTCCCTTCTTTTTGGTGGTGCTGGATTCTTTTTCAGTGACCGATGTAATACTATCCCGTCTCGAATTCGACTCTTTTCATACAATGCGTGTCGATAGATAGAAGCAGTCTGAAATTTTCAATTTTACATCTAGGAATACGATGAAGAAGCTCGACCAAAGCCAGCGGTATCTTTTTGACGATCACCCTATACGCGGACAATACGTCTCACTAGATCAATCCTGGCAAGAGATTGCCCAGCAAGGAGAATTGCAGGGCAGGGGGTTAAGCTTGCTAGGGGAAGCATTGGTAGTTGTGTCCCTCTTAGTGGACACCCTTAAAATTGATGGCAGCATTACTCTTCAAATTCGCGGTAAAGGGCCGCTGGAGCTGCTGGTTGTCGAAGCGAGTTCAGAACATAAAATCCGAGGCACCGCTCGCCAGAGTGGCGATATCGATGATGAGATGGATCTTCAGCAGGTGTTTGGCAGTGAATATTTGGTAATCACGATTAAGACTGATGGTGCCGAGCCCCATCAAGGAATAGCGCCATTGAGTGGTGTAAAGCTGTCAGATGCCCTAGAACACTATTTCGCCACATCAGAACAGCTGCCCACTCGCTTCTGGTTAGCCTGTGACGAGAAGAATGCCAGCGGCATGTTGATTCAGAAACTACCGGGCAAATTGAAAGACGATGATGCATGGGATCGGGTATTGCATTTGGCTTCCACCGTCACCGATGAAGAATTACAAAGAATACCTTTAGGCGACCTCTTGCACCGTCTTTTCAATGAAGAAACTTTGAGGCTCTTCGACCCGTCCTCTATCAAATTTTCTTGCAGCTGCTCTCGGGAACGCACTGCGGGGATGTTGCTTTCTCTGGGTAAGGCCGAGGCAGATCAGATCCTCGAAGATGAAGGAGAGATATCTGTAAACTGTGAATTTTGTAATTCGAATTATTCGTTTGATCAAATAGATATTGAGCAGATATTTGGCGAAGGCGGAATAACATCCCCGAGTACAACGACGCATTAACAGCTAGAAGTATCAGCCCCATCGAGTAGGATGAGTTTTTCGTTTCGTGGACTGTAAAATGCATCTGTGAGGATACCCACATTCCTTAATCCAGCGTAGGAATTAAATCTGTTGCTCATTTCATGCCTTTCAATATCCATCCCAATGTACTGCCTACCCTGCTAGACTGCTGTGGTCGATAGGAATAATAGACTGCTGAGGATTTGATGAAGGACTTACTGCAGGAGTTAAAAAAACGTACCGTGTTTGACGTAGTGGTAATCTATGTCGTGACGGCTTGGGTGTTGATTCAAGTTGCAGATGTGGTGCTGCCAACTTTCGGAGCTCCAGGATGGGTTAACCAGACTATTATTTTCCTATCTGCTCTCGGCTTGCCTTTGGTAGTCACTCTGAGAATATTTTTCGATAGGACTCGTGGCCAGTTTTTAACTAAAGGACATGTTGAAGGGAAGTCTTCAATTTCCCTTGGGTCTCGAGATGAGGCTAACAAACCTTCTATCGCTGTACTCTCCTTTGAAAATCTGTCCAAAGATGAAGATAAGAATTTTTTAGCAGAAGGTATTACGGAGGACGTTACTACAGGCTTGTCTTTTAATCCTCATCTTTCTGTTATGTCGCGTCATGCGACACTAATCTATAAGAATAATCCTAGCGACCTACGTGATGTGGGTAAAGCTCTTGGCTCCAGATACCTCCTCGAAGGCAGCATTCGCCCAGTGGGTGATAGGATTCGTGTATCGGTGCAGCTGATCGAGTCAGCTTCTGGAACGCATCTGTGGGCGGGAAAGTACGACCGTACAATGGACAAAATGCTAGAAGAACAGGACGAAGTTGTCGCAGAAATTGTCGGAGCGCTAGATGCCCAAATTTCAACGGCAGAGATCAATCGCGTATCTGATCGGCCAACCGACAATCTTGGTGCCTGGGACTTACTTCAAAAAACTGGACTGTGGACGTTTACACCCACAAAAGAAGGCTTTGAAAACTCCCAAAAACTATCACGTATGGCGATTGAAAAAGATCCTAATTACGCCTTAGCCCACGCCACCTTAGCGTTCGCTCTGCGTGGGCAGGCTATTAACGGATTTACTGAAGATATAGCAGCAGCATTTGAAGAGTCTACTAAACACGCCATACTAGCAATCGCATTGGCACCAAATGATCCTGTTTGTCTTCGCTGGGTGGGCTGTGCACATGTCTACGGTACCGAAATTGAAAGTGGCATTCACTATTTGCGACGTTCTTTGGAAAAGTCACCTAACGACGGCATTACATTAATGCATCTGGCGTTGGGGCTTGGCATCTCTGGACAATTTGATGAGGCCTACGAATGTCTCGACCGTGCGGGCCGAGTTGCGCCTTCAGGAGGCCTTTCCATTGGCTATGCCTGGTATCAGGCATTGATACTTACTTGGGAAGGGCGTTACGCTCAAGCGGAAGAGCGTATCAAGAATTTTCTATTACACGTGCCAAAATATGGTGGTGCCCACATGTTTCTGGGTCTAGTTTATGCTCGGCAAGGGAAGTTGGAAATGGCAAAGAACTCGATCGAGAAGGGTATTGCCCTGTCTCCAACTATTGATTTCAGCAAGCCGCCACTTTTCTTGACCTCTGTTCGAGCGGCAGAAGAGGAAATTAGAACAAAAGATTTGCTGAAAAAGGTATGGCCTTACCAAGAGTGATAGTAAACGGGCCGGGGTAATAATCCAGAAAAATTGAAAACTAAGGTTCAAAGAGGTGGAACACTTTGTCTGCAGAGTAAAGCCTCCATTTATGCTGGGTCAGAATTCTTTTTTAGTGCTCGATACAATACTATTTTGTCATTAATCCAGCTCTGTTTCTGGTCAGATCGCAACGATGCATTAACAGATTGTAGTGTAAGTCCCGCCGAATATGGCGGGGCTACTGAATTTTGATTTCTAGGAGCGCGAATAGTCTAGAATAATAACGACATCGCCTTCTTGGAGGTGTCTGTCCTCTTCAGCCGAAGGTGGACTCATTATAAAATGCCAATCGAAATCATCTGAAGAATTGAGGTATTTTTCTTTGCTATTGACTTGAGTATTCCTACCGGAAATATTGAATGGCCATTGATTCTTGAGCCAAAAATAATTTGCTTTGTGCCAGGTCTTTTTTCTGTAAATAGCTTGGAAATTGTGACTGCTACCTTTGGGAAGAATTCCTAAGACACGCCCATCCTTATGCCATGTATTGAGTGCTGTAGAAAACTTTTTCCCTATGAGTGGGTGATGGGAATTCCCATCTTTACCTAAGTGCAATTTCGTTGAGCGTAGGCATACATCATCATCCATTGATAACATTGCAGATAGCATGGCAGAGACCTTCCCGCCGCCGCTTACTAAGCGTGCGAGTAAACGTTCTACAAGTAATGAACTTGGAACGACCGTGTCAATCTTGGCGTCTTTGGAGAGTTGACGACTAGTTGTGCGATTAACTTCGGCAGTAATATAGGGTTGGTTTCCGCCACTATTCTCAATTGCAGATCTTATGAAGCTAGCACGCAAGATGGTGTCTGAATCAGCACGTGTCGCCAGTCGTGTGTGTTCCTCTTGATTTTGGGATTGAGGAATAGATGAGAGCAAAAGAACATGACTCCACTCGGCGCTTTCAAGTTGAGTTTCAATGGCGTCTTCGAGATCACCATCAGTTAAAGAGTCGGTCGCAATTATGCTAGATGTATACGTTGCTGTGGTCGCTGCATTTCTAACGACGGTTTCTCCTATATACTGAGCAATAGATTCTGCTTGTTCCTTGTGGCCAACTATAAGGATAGATACATTGCTTCGTAAGGGTTTAACAATTGAATCTGTACTTTCTGAAAAGGTGACTTTTGGATCTTCGCTCTCAAGTGTCCGTAAAACCTTTTTCATTTTGAATGATTTGGGATTAAAGGCAGCACAAATTACATAATCATCGTCTTTATCTAGTGTTCTTGTGTGTAGTTCCGCAATGGAATTCAATGAGTCTAGCTGCAGATGGCTGTCGAATCTCGGGGCGAAAACAGACCCATTCTTGGCCTCAATATTTGGACATATGCCGATAATAGAGATCCCATAGGGCTGTAACGAATTAGACAATTCGGCGACGGTTTCAGTCTTCGAATTTCTTGGTAGTCTATTCTTTAGTTCGCTAACAGGTTTGGAGTACCACTCGAAATGATCATCTGGAGATAGAGCATCCAACACGAAATCTAAAACATAACTATCAAAACAACCAATTGTTAATACTTGGCGTGCTATGAGTCTCGGGTCGACTATGTTATCGACATGGCGTTTTATAAATTCGCGATCTCCTTTGTCCACGGATAACTCAGCGAAGACAGCTATTTGCTGCTTATACTGCTCAATCGCCAGCGCAGTAAGTAGTCCAGTATTGTCTTTCCCAAAGCTTTTTGAACTCTCCGATAGAACTAGTGCGCTATCGGCTCGTCCCGCCTCAGCTCTTTCCAGCTCACTCCGATGGGAGGCATCTCCGCGATAGAATCGCACTCTTTTCTTGTTGAATTTGTAAAACTCAATGGGGCGATCTGCATCGGGATTAGCAACGATATTTAGCATGCCCTCAAAGGGCGAGTCTGGGCACGTCAAAGTATAGATTAGGCCTGGCGCCCTATCGTTCCAGCCACACAGTAGTAGAGTGCCTTTGCTGCGTGGCTTTCCAAGAAAAGGCCAGCTCCATAGGAAATCTTTCGCAATGCGCCATATCCCCCGAAATTCGCCGCCTCGCTCATGGCTGAGTCGTCTGAGCCGTATTCGATCCCAAGCTTTTGCTATCAGATACAAAGGATAGGCGACTCCTGCCATTGCGAAGAACCCAACTACAAGCTGCGATAGGCGTGAACTCGGAAAGACATTGTCTTCGTATCCAGAAGAGATGAAAGTGAACATCCAAAGCAGGGTGCGATCTAAGCTTAGCCCGGAAATTTGGTCATCTGCATTCTGCGTGGCGGCGATAGCTGCATCCCAATCGCGAATTAATGTCACTACGAGCATAAATACGAAGACCCAGACTGAGAGGATGAAGAGAATGTCTAGAAATTCTTGAAGTACAAGATTAGTGACACCCCGACGCTGTTTCTCGCCCAATCGATTGTATTCCATACTTGAGCTCAGCCGTCTATGCACAAAATAGATGGCAATGATAAATAGAGCTATCAGGAGGAATTGACTAGGAGGGATGCCGCCACCTAACATTTCCAATTCAAATAGTGCCTTCTCAGCACCTTTGTGAAAGGGGGCAGGTTTTTTGAGAATATTCTCTCGTATAGGGGAGAGCTCCTTCTCTAGCAGCATTAGACTGCTCCAGTCTTCATTCAGTGCCATTGTCAAATCGGATACTAACTCCTCATCTGCAGATGCTGTAGTTACCAGATAAGTGATGAGCGCTGGCATTGCTGTTATATGGGTTTCGCCCCAATAGGCGGGAGGGGACAGCTTCTGATAGTAGGGGTGATCAGTAGCCATGGCATCTATAATCACTTCGGGGATTTGGATTTGCTGCCGCTGATAGTTTCCTGAGCAAGCTGCAGGCACTTGGACATTGCTTGGATGTGAAATTACTTCTTCTGCGATAATCTCCCCTGATATGACATAGGCATCAATGATGTCGCAGGCCAGCATTCTGTCTCCGCGCACACTCTCGCCGATTTTGAGTGAATCATCTTCAAGATCACCTCGCTCTGGATTAATGAAATCCAGAATTTCATCGCTGTAATAAAGACCTGTTAAGTCTTCGGGGCCCAGTACAATGCCTTCATCAAAGAGCCAGTCTTTGCGGATGCTATTGTCAATATTTTCATTCTGAAATCGAGGGTCTCTATTCAATATTTCAGCACCGTAAATGGCATTTACACCTCGCAAATAAATTCTTTTCTTTAGCGATGCTAGATGAACACTCTCAGCTGTGGGAAGATCTACTGATAGAGGATGGTGCTCCGAAGCTTTAAGATTCTTCAGTCTTTCTACTAGTTGCTCTTGCGATACTCTAAGGCTATCTAAGGTGGGAACCTCTGTGACGGATTCCTGGTCAAGGGATAGATTTTTGGCTGTTACAAACTGTACAAGCCCGTTGTAGAGCGGCATTACAACGCGAAGATCGTCAAATGCTTGATACTTGCCATCCATTTGTTCTTCAAAATAGATGTCACATTTCTCCTGAATTTCCGGATCGGTTGAGAAATAGGAACCCGGCCCTATTTGTTGGTAGGGACAGTATGTCTGGGCTGCGCCAGCTACAAAAAAATTCTGCGCCAGTGCAAAATCGTTGTCCTGCGAAGTTTGGCAAATTACATTGGAAGGCGATGCTTGGCCATCAAGTTCTTCACCTGTTTCATCGACTGCTTTCTGCATGCCTAAACGCGTAAGGTTCTTCTTGCTACCTCCATCCTGACACATCGAGGTGAAATTGAATTTTGATAGCAGTGGGCAGCCTTCTTGGAAAATCACACAATCGGTTTGTTGTCCTTTGTCGTTAGATACTATGTTGCTTCTAAGCGTTCTGGCGCGCGTGTTAAGTAATTGAATAAGTTCATTGTAGGGGCCGCCCTTTGAGCCCCCGTGAATGTTAATAGTTTTATGGGTCTCATAAACCAATAAGTTTTTTTCAAGCAGGACTCGTTCTGCGCCTTCGTGAAAAGGGGCGGGTGGCTGTGCAACATTGGTCCTAATCTCTGCAAGCACATCCGAACGTTTCTCCTGGTCCGAGCGGGCCTTAAATGCTGCCGTTAAGTTGTCCCATTCGGCTTCCAGTGCTGCAGTCACTTCATAAACTAAAGTGGGGTCTGCAGAAGCCGTAGTTACAAGATGCGTGATGAGGCCGGGCACGGCAATGATATGTGAGTCATTCCATGACTCTGGAGGAGGCAGTTTCTGATAGTAGGGAAATTCAGCAGCTATAGAATCGATAATAACTTCGGGAATTTGGATTTGCTGCCGTTGATAGGTTCCTGCGCAAGCGGAAGGCACTTGGACACCGCTTGGGTGTGAGATGTCTTCTTCTGAGATAATTTCTCCTGATATGACATAGGCATCGATAATGCCGCAGGCTAGCATTCTGTCTCCGCGCACGCTTTGGCCGATACTGAGTGAAGTATCTGTGCGCCCTGGATTAATGAAGTTCAGTATTTCTTCGTTGTATGGAAGTTTTTCTAAGTCTCCTTGATCTAGTACAATGCTTTCATCAAAGCCCCAGTCTTTAGGTGAGTTATTGTCGCGATATTCGTTTTGAAATATAGGGTCTCTGGCTAATATTTCAGATCCATATGCTCTATTGCTGCCTTGTAAATATATCCTCTTCTTTAATAACTCCAATAACTCCAATAACTCCACCGTAGCCGGCAATTCATTCTCTGTTGTTCGCAGTTGATCTATTAGTGTCTGAATTGCCTGTGGTTTTTTGTAAAGATCTCTTAGGCTAGTGCGCTCTTCAATGGATGAATTTGTACTAGCAGTTACAAATTGCACTACGCCGCTATAGAGTGGTAATACAACACGTAAGTCTTCAAATTTTTCATACTTACCATCCATCTGTTCCTCGTAGAACGCATCACATTGTTGTTTTGCGTCTGTAACAACGAATGGAAATGATGAAGTGAATTGGAAGTAGAGAAAGTCTGGTCCAGGTCTATTGAATGAAGGAGGGCAGTATGATTGTGATGCGCCAGCTATAAAGTAATTCTGAACTATAGCAAAGTCATTGTCGTGAAATTCGGCAATGGTGTCAGTGTCAGATTCCTGAAATTTTGTGCAAGCTGGGTCAAGTTCCGATTCGGGGGAACCTCCTTTGGTTTTCATGCCTAACCGTAAAAGGTTGTTTTTGCTGTTTCCGTTATTACAGATCGGGACAAAATTAAATTTCGCAATAAGAGGGCACCCCTCACTAGACTCTTCGCAGAGGAGCTCGGTTTCTCCAAAAGGGTTGTTACTTCCTAAGTTTCTCGTAGTATTGGAGCGAGTATTTAGCGTATCGATCAGTCTATTGTAAGTTCCGTGCGCCCCTCCGCCGTGAATGCGAATATCAACAATCTTCTTGTCTATATCGTTATCCGAGTAGGCAGTAATTGTCAGTAATGCAGCAGCCGTGAGAAAAGCTAGTCGGTAGTTGTGGAGTATTTTTTGGAGACACTTCATAGCCCGCGTTCCTATTATATTTTTTGTGGAAATATCGGGGGTAGAAAACTTTGTAGTGACACACCATTGATGATAATGGCAAGAAATATAGAATAGGATCAAATTCTAGCAAAGTCCATGATTTGTTCGCTAGGGGATGCTGATTACCCGATCAGGCGCAGTAATTGAAGGGTGTTAGTGCCGTTTTTTAGGATCTGTCGGTGATTGGGTCTTCCTCGTACCAGGCGCGCAAGAGTTCATGCTGGGGTTTTTGAATGAATTCCTTTTTAAGCTCTGCGATGCCTTTCTGGTGAAGTCCGAGGGCAAGAAGGTCGATGAATTTATCAACTTCGAAATAGGAAGTATGAATTAGTTCTTCCCAAGTTAGGGATTTGCTCAAATCTGAGCGCAGGTCCATGGCTCCTTTTCCCACAGTACTCTTGCTTTTTTCAGTCGTGGTGTTCGTCATTCCTAGAATTTCTCTAACTTTTACTAGTGTCCTTATTGCGCTATTTGAGCTGTGCTCGCTGAGAGGTTCCGCTACGACATCTGGCATCGTCCTAAACATGGGAGAGAAGCTTGGCGGGTAGGCCTCAATTCTAATGACGTCTTCTTGAGCTACATCGTCACCCCAAACATTTTCTCTGACAGATGACCAAACCGCCTTGTTTATCCACTTGGAAATGGGTTTTCCTAGATAGAGGGCGAATGATTTTAGAACAAATCCTAGTCCAACAATAAAGCCGAGTAGGAGCGCGGCATACAAGCCTCCTTCTAGGAGGAAAGGGAAAGGCAAAAATTTGCTTAGCTGTCCCCAACTAAAGGTGTCTAAGGGGCTGAATCGCCAAGCGATAAGTATTAGAAACTGAACGACCGGTATTAGTGGAAGTAGGAATTTCGGTTTAACAATTTCTTCATTAACATCTTTGATGTTTGAAAGGGCGCTAACTGCCTCATCTTGGGGATGGCAGTGGCCTACCCAACTGTCCGAAAAATGCTCAGCTACTGCTTTTTTCTGTTTTTCAGTTATCCAGGAAAGACTGGCCTTCGATTTCGCCTTACTCTTATAATTCTCTAAAATAAGGAATATGGCATGTGTGAGAGGCCAAGGCAGGATATAGAGTGATGTTATTAAAGTGTTATCAACGACTCCTAACCAATTTATATCAAAATATGGAAGCAACAGAAGCATTGGAGTGAACAGGGAGGTGGTCGCTGAGATTACATAAAGCCATAGTTGCCAACCGCTAAGTCGCTGCCACAGATATTTGTTTCTCATATATTCGAGAAAAGGTGTTCCGACGGTACTCCAGCATTTCAGTCTTTCCAGTGGTTGATTATTATCTACCGATTGCAATAACGCGCTATAGGCAACTGACCCTCCATGGCTGTGGCAAATGAGGTAATAATCTTTTTCTGCAGCGTCGTATGACTTTAATAGTTCATAGAGCCGCCTTCCGGCCTCCCTTCGGCTTGCCTCGCTGTTTGGGCCTCCCTCCCAAAGAAAGGGGCGTATCTCAATGCGCTTCGGATCGAGTTCTAGGCGCTCTTCCAGCTTTTCTAGAAATTTGCTTCCTTGCAGCCACCAAGAATCTTCCTCCTCGGTTGGTTCGCCCACGCCTGTACCGTGGATGGTAACCAATACGATTTCATTTTCAGCTTCAGATTGCATGCTGTCTTTAGCCGGCGGGTTACTCTCGATATCTTTTGTCATTATTCTTCTTAGGGATATTTCTCTTGAAAGTACAAAAGTACAGAATATGCTATTGGTTAACTTGATGTCTAAAGACGCTAATTAGGACACTATAGCAAACCACATATGCATAAAGTTAAAAATTAAACAAAGTGGACTGATTTATATCTTAATGCCCTGTGAAGTATGGGGTCAAACATGCTTCTAGGTCATATAGTTGTATACTGCGCCTATGAAAGATAGCTAAGCGAATTTAACACCACAAAATGCGTGGGTAACGTGGTGCGAAAATAATGTGGAACTGTATAGAGCTGGAACGATCAGTTCGAGATTGTCATAAAGCGGTTTTTCTTAAGCATGATAGTAAGTTCACAATTCTTGAATCGAGTGTTAGATTCAAACATGGTAATAATCCCTATTTTTCGGCGATCTCTTAATCAGCATTTTGGAGCCAAATGAAAGACGACTCAACAACAATTGTTCCCGATCTAGCCAATTTTGACGCGCATGCACCGGCCTTCATTAGTGATCCTTATCCGACGTACAAATGGTTTCGTGAAAACGAACCTGTTTTCTGGGTTGAAAAAGATTACCAGAGTTTTTGGGTCTTTCGTCACGAGGACGTAAAGCAGGTTTTAGATACACCGGATATTTGGGTGAAAGAAGTTGGGTCGGAGTCGGAGCCCCAAAATGGTGCGCTAACAAAAAGTCTTTTTGCATCTGATGGCGAACGGCATGAAAAACTTCGTGGACTGTTGGCTCCGCTTTTAAAGGAATCTATAGTTGACCTGAATTCTACTATTTTTTCCATAGCAGAGAGCTTAGTGCCAGCTGCGAAACCTGGCGATGATTTCAATCTCATAGCAGAATTTGCTCAGCCATTGCCGTCACATACACTTGCCCATGTGCTTGGTGTAAAACATGAATCCTGGGAAAAAATAGAGCAGCTCGTTGAAAAAGTAATTCTTGCTAACGATCCGGCTAGAGGCAAGTTGGCTAGAGGTGTTGGCGGAGGGGCGATGCTTTCGATGCGCCTAGGTGCGTTGGTAGCAGCCATTGCCGAAGAGTACGACGTACTTGGTGTAGCTTTACATGCGCTACTCGAAGTGCCAGATCAACTGCTTCCAGGAAAGATGATCTCGCTGATGGTGGATCTCGTCGAGAAATCGAAGGGTACTGACGTTGATTTTACAATCAGAGACGTTTCGGCAAACTCAATGTCTCTTTCCTTGGCGGGATACTTTACTACTACTCACGTTATGGGGACTGGTTTGGTTAATTTGCTCAATCACCCGCAAAGCCTAGCTGCAGTACGCAGCGCCTTTGAGGAAAACTCTAGTTCAGACATTATGCCGGGGGTTGTGAATGAGATGCTGCGCTATGATGCGCCGATTCATGTGATTGATCGATTCGCAAACGAAGATACTCAGCTGGGTGGAGTCATGATAAAAAAGGGGCAGAAGATTGCTGCGGTAGTAGGCTCGGCGAATAGAGATGCAGAAGTATTTGAAAACCCTGATAGCTTTAATATATCTAGGGATACGACTGGGCTCCTTTCCTTCGGTCATGGAATTCACCAATGTTTAGGGGCGCAGATGCTGAGGCAAGAGCTGCCCATTGCATTGGAATGCCTGCTTACTCGATTCCCCCCATTTGAAATTGAAGACAATCCCATATGGCAAACGGATCCTTATTTTAGAGGTTATACAGATTTGAAATTGCGCTTTAAATAGCGGGGATGATTGGGCTGGAGTATGTCTAGATAGCATGAATATACTTGTGGCAATATTAATTTTCTAATCGAAGCTACCTTTGTCAAAAATCAAGGTAAGCTGCGAGCTTAGGGCAACAATACAGGCCGCAGAGATAGAAAGTCGCAATACAAATACAAGATCAGGCGTAAAGGATTCCATCGAATACAGAATGGGTTAAGAGCGCTGACTGTTAAGCAGGTACAACGAAATACGGCAGAGAGGATGTGGAAATGGACGTCAAAAAAGCAATAGATTCAATTGTGGGCGCAGCAGAGAGTGCTATAGGAAATGTTGATGGTCTTGAATTAGATATAGAAAAAGCAGTGGATCTAATTGTTGGTGATGACGAGGGTGTTGTTGTAGCCTCACTCCCCCAGAAAAACAACTCCAAGCAAAAACTAATACGCATGGCCGATGTGAAGGTTCGGCAGGCAATTCTAAAATTTAAAGTTTTTGATGATGATCCCTCAAAATCTGAGGCGGAAAGGTTTCTACTGCCCCTGTCGGATATGGGTCCAGAGCTTCTCTTGAGAGAATTGAACATATTGCGGCCGTGGGTCGAAGGCCAGATAGAAAATAGACTCGCATTGTTGGCCAATGAGGCACTGTGGAAGTCTATTCAGCGCTTGCCAGGTAAGTCGCCGCATATAGAACATATGTCGAGTGCACTGAAGGAAGTGCATGGATCTGCTAAATATAAAGAGAATTCTGTCTCGGACAATGTGTTGGGTATGTTCAGCAAGATGGGAACTCCCGCTACGAAGAGTGTCATGAGCGAGGTCGATTTTGATGAATTCGAATCGCTTGCTTCCTACGGCAATTCCTATGCAATCCTTGATTCGCCAGATATTTCTGGCAAGTGGCAGGACGACAAGGTATTTGCTTCACAGCGATTAGCTGGATTGAATCCTATGGCTATTCAAAGGGTGACTCTGGATAGTGATGAGCCGGGAGTAGGTGTCTCTTGGAATAGACTAAGCGCCAAGCTCTCTAGCCGTATAGATGAAGAGACGTTGGCGTATTTTGGTCTCGATATACACTTGAAGGAGGCGGTGAGGCAAAAGCGACTATATGTCTGTGACTATGAGGCTCTCGTAGGTATCAAGCCGGATGTAAAAGCGCCAGGTGTTAAACAAGAGAAAATTCTGGCGCCGATAGCACTTTACATAAAATCTGATAATTATTCCGGACTGCAGCTATTCGCAATTCAATTAGACCAGTCAGTGGATTCAGATGCGCTGCTTGCGAAGGACAAGAATAAGCCTGGCAGGATAAATAGTTGGATAATGGCAAAAATGATAGTTCAGGTTTCTGATGTGAACTACAACCAAAGCGTCAATCATCTCCTTGAGACACATTTGATCGAAGATGCGATGGCAACTTCTACTCGTCGACAACTCCATGTCGAACATCCACTTCGCGTGTTGCTTACGCAGCATTTTACAGCACTGCTGACTATTAATAAGGCTGGCGAGAAGTTGCTATTAAGTGATGCAGGTTTGATTCAACAAATTCTTGAGACTGGTCTTAGTGGCTCGCTGCAGCTAATGAAGGAGCGCTACGATACTTGGTCGTTTGAGGATCTTGATTTTCCGGCTCGCCTAGGCCTGAGAGGAGTTGATGATGCCGCAGCTCTTCCTTATTTCCCCTATCGGGATGATGGACTATTGCTCTGGGATGTTTTGGGGCGCTATGTGGATGCCTATATTCGCAATTATTATGAGTCTGACGCGGATGTGTTGGAAGACTACGAACTTCAGGCTTGGGCTTTGGAACTGTCAGAGAAAGTTAAAGGGTTTAGCTCAAAAATAGAGAGTATCGGTGACTTGCAAACGATACTGCACCGCATAATTTGGACGGCTGGGCCACAGCACGCAGCCGTCAATTTTCCTCAGATAGAATATTTTGGTTTTGTGCCTAACTACCCAACGGCGTTCTACACCGCTCCACCCGAAAATTTATCTAGTGCAGTAGTATCGAATGAGGAATTGCTTAAGTTCCTGCCGCCATCAGATAAAGTGGCTGCACAGATTGAAGTTGCCATTGCGCTATCAGGCTATCATTATGATTCTTTGCTAGACTATTCAGAGAAGCTGGAGCCAGGTGCGCGCGAAATATGCGAGCAATACTATACAGAGTTGCGCGACTCAACCACGAAGGAAATTGTAAAGCGAAATAGAGATCGTGAAGAGCAGCGTGGTTTACTAGCATATAGCTATTTTCTGCCGGAGAATGTGCCGAATAGTACGAGTGTTTAAAATTTATGGCATTACCTATTAGTATCGATTTAATTGTAAATACCGCGGAAATCGTGGGTGGAGTAGCTGTTATAGCCTCTCTGCTTTTCGTTGCGCGCCAGATGCACGAGAATAATAAAAGCGCACGTGAATCTAACTATATCCAAGTAATGCAACACAACAAAGATATGGGAAGACTTATAGGTAGCGATGTAAAAATGGCGAATCTTTATCGTCGTGGATGTGATGGTTTTGTTGAATTGAATGCAGATGAACGCTGGCAGTTTGGGTCTTTAATGATGGCGATGTTCTGTGATTTTAACCAGCAGCACACACTATACAATCAGCAACGTTTGGATCAGCAATTTTGGAATGCGATCGAACATAATATGAACTTCTATCTAGATCGTAGAGGTGTAAGAGACTGGTGGCGCTCTCAGCCTTTCCAGTTCGATCTGAGCTTCGTTGAATATGTCGATGCTTATTTGGAAGCCCATAATTATCATGAAAAAGATCAGGCCGCGCTAGAGCCCGAACTTGCATCTAAAGATTAAAAAGATACATACACGGTAATGTTCTTCGCTAAGCTCGGTTACCTTAATTGAGATGCTTGTCATCTCTGTCTCTTTTTTCACGCACCAACTAGATCGCCTGGAAGGTGTTTGATATCCAAATAGAAAGTATCCAAGGGTGATTCTACATCATCGGATAGATCGCTAGGGCTAGAACCGGCCGCATTCCCAATATGCATAATGCCCATGTGCATAAGTGCGTCAGCAATAAGTTCACTACAAAAATAGTGCGATGTAATGGCATGGCTGTGAGAGATCTTATCTTGAGCTGTGTGATCAATATTATCTTGTGCGGCTTCTATCGTTTTCTCAATAATTTGTTTTAGCTCGCCGTCAGGTAATTTACTAATTACATCGCCTCTGACTTCGCTCTTTATTTTTGCAACTGTATATTCGGTGAATTGCTCATTTTCTAGTTCGCGAGCAACAAAGTGTCCGGCAGCTACCAAGTGCTCAGCAGGATATACCGAGTTGCGAATATTTTGGTTCAAGGCAAAAGCCTTCAGTTTGTTAACGTCCGCTTTGCCAGCTTGCGCCGGGTCTAATTGTCTAATGCCAAATGCAGAGTATTCTTTACTCTTGGCATAGTCTTCCATGCGCTGATCAAAATTTACCAACATTACGCCTGCTTTCTCAGAACCGGCTTTACCGTTATGTCCGATATCTTTGCCAGGCGTGACAGAGCTCTCGAACAGCAATAGTTCATGGTCTGAATATCCAATGTCATCGCCTTTGATAATCATGGCGCAATGGGACCAAGAGCCACCTGTTATATCTCGGATAAGCACGCTATCCGCCGCTATGCCCTGGAAGAATACCAGGTCGCCTGATTTCAATTCATGCCTTAAGCTGGCAAGATTCGCTGTATTTTTAGCAGTCATTTTTTTCCCTATCAGATAGTTTCTTTATAGGTTTTACCAAATTCTTTTCGAGCAATATGATAAATCTCGGTCTAGTTTAACGGACAGATCAATAAATCCCCATTTTTGGCTAGAACTAATTTATTCCAAGATGCGATGAAGTTGAAATTGTGTTGTTTGTCGAACATTCTAAGAAATTCATCGTTCAGTGTTTTGGCGATTACTTCACCAATTAGGGAGTAATGTGAATATTCTTGCCAAGTTTCTTTAAGAATATGTGCAGTCTGTGTAATGGAGCCGAACTAACAGATGTTGCTTTCTTTGGGTAAGCTCGAGGCAGATCAAATTCTCGAAGATGAAGGGGAGATATCGATAAATTGCGAGTTTTCTAATTCGAGCAACTGGTTTGATCAGATAGCCAGTGAGCAGGTATTTGGTGCAGGCGGGATCGCAGCGCCTAGCGCGATAACCCACAAATAAGATGGGATATTTTGTCAGAGTAGTGCTGTAATAGCAGTAAACTGCTTAATGACAAGCCTAGTTACGCTATATATTTCTTAGTAACCCCCTCTTTCTGGTATTCTAGGCTTATCTGTAGATAAATTTAGGGATTTTTTTTTGGGCTGTGTAAACCATCCAAATGCCCCTGTTGCTGCAACTTGCAAAAGTTGCAGCGCTACGCTTTGTGGCATCTGTACCAAATTCCTAGACTCGGGAGAGTATTGTGAATTATGTGCGTCGCTGGCAGAGGCTACTGCCTTTCGAAAGACTCGTGAGCGTAATGAGGAAGAGCGCAATGTAGTGATGGCTCAGACCACCACAGCTCGAATTACAGAAGAAGAAGACAGGGAAAAGGCGCGCAGCAAGGATGGCTTGTATATCCGGGGCGGTATTGGCATTGCCTCACTGATGCTCTTTGTTTCCATTGGCTTGTATGCTTTTCCCGATCTAACAAAATCAGACGCGCAGTTAGCAGAGGAGCAGAGCATTACGCTTCTGACGCAGTGTCGAGAGGTTTTTCAGGCTATTGGTATCATGCTCTCTGAAGGAGAAACTCCAGACAGTACGCAAAGCTGCCCGGGCACAAATATTCCAAATATCATTAGCCGACGAGGAGATACAATTACTGTGTCGCATCCCAATCCTCGTCAGTTTGGATTGGTTGAACTGTATGTTACTAGTGACTCACATCGCGTTGTGATGGAAGGGCTGGGTCAAGGATGATTAGTGTAAAAGCATTTCAGCAAGGCTTTACCCTAATCGAATTGCTTGTCGTCACAGCTATCATTGGCATATTGACCATGGTCGCGCTTCCAGCCTATGAGTTGTATACCCAGTCAGCAAGGTTCACCGAAGCCGTGATAGCAGCGGGTGTCTATCAGAACGCAGTGGTCGTAGCCGCTAACGCTCAACGATTTAGTTCCCTTGTTGATATTAACGAGGGAACTCTTGGCGTTCAGGATTTTCAGCCTAGAGATGCTAATTCTCACGGGATTCATGTGCATGATGGCTCGATAATTCTAACCTGGAAGAATGACGGTTCGCTGCTAGATGGCGTGACCTATAGCCTTACGGCAGATACCGTTACACCACCCATCACGTGGTCTGTTGGTGGCACTTGTACATTCAGAGGCTTTTGTTAGCGATCAAGTTCTACAAAAAAAGGCCGTACTTAGCGGTTAGTCCTCTTAAATAGGCGTGGATTTTTTTCAATAAAGCTATCTATCCACTGTTCCAAGAAAGAATCACGCTCGCGTGTATTTAGGAATCCCCATCCTAGGATTGAAACGACTAAGGCCCCAATACCGTCAACGATGAGATCCCACATCGTGTCGACGAGCCCGCTCTTTTGCATGTTCGTTCCAAGAATCTGATCCCCAGTGAATTCAAATATTTCCCAAATAGCTCCCATTCCCATGGCGAAAAGAAACGCAAAAAAGGCGATGAATTTTGGATGAAGGTCTAGTTCGACGTCTTCCTTCTCATTGAGCACATACACAAGGAGGAAGCCGAGTATTCCAAGTAGGAATCCGGAACCGGTGTGCAGGACAATATCCCACCACCAAAATCGAGCGTAGTAGCCTTGAACTTCGCCGAGGAACAATGACAGATAAACGAAAATCACTGCTAGTGTTTCAAACTCAGGAGGAATCTTAACCTGAAAGCGTTGGCCTAAAAGAACAGGTAGGAATGTGATGCAAAGAATGATGGCGACTTCTATTGCCGCTTGATAGCGAGCTTGCAACAGCAAAAGGCCGATACCAAGAGCCAAGATTAATTTGAGAAAATAGGACACTCTTCTGTGAGCCAGATAATTCAGGGCATCTGTTGGGAAGTTTGAAGGCGACATGTGATTGTTAGTATGGGCTAATAATATACTTTCAACAAGAACCCCAAATGAGGTGCTCCGCGCACTGCTATTTGAGTGTGATACAGTTGGATTTTGTACTAATACTCTATTTTAGCCGGGTTACACCATGCTTTCATACATTCAGGAAAATGAGAATCTACTGCTTATTCTAGGCATTGTGTCCGTGGTTAGCTTTCTAGCAACGCTAGTTATCATTCCCTGGATACTGCTTAGAATTCCAGCCGACTATTTTTCTAAACCTAGGCGTGTCTCACTGGTGTCGAGCGACTCACACCCGTCTCTTAAAATAGTAGTGTTCATTGCGAAGAATTTGATTGGAATTACCGTCGCACTATTGGGAATAGCGATGCTAGTTTTGCCGGGGCAGGGGTTACTAACTATCTTAATCGGTGTGATGCTGATCGACTTTCCTGGCAAGTATAGGTTTCAGCGATGGCTGATTTCTCGAGAGCCTGTACTCAGGTCGGCAAATTGGTTGCGCGAAAAAGGCGATAAAAAGCCTTTGGTGGTGTGAAGAGGAATTCGCAAATTTGGTTTTGGAAAGGTAGACGGAGCAGGAGCTAGGAATTTTATAGCCTAGCCCCACACTCTTGTTAAGTAGCTCACCGCTATGATCAATGAATGCTAGAAGCGATAACCTAGCGAGATCATATATACCCAAGGGTCTATATCGACGTCTGCAGTTACTTTGCCTAAAGCCGAGTTGAAACTCGCATCCGTATCGATATCAATCTTCCACATAGATGCGTTCAGCATCCAGTTCTCAGTAAGATTCCAATCTACTCCCGCTCGGTAGGCCAGGCCATAAGAGTCATCTAAGTCTAGGCTACTAGCTCCTAGCTCATTTCGAGCTTGGCTAGAGAGTGATTTTTCGAAGAAAGTCGTGTAGTTAACCCCAAGGCCCACATAAGGGCGGATCGCTGAACCAGAATTCCCCAAAAAATAATTGAAGGTTAGGGTAGGTGGAAGCTGATCGGTAGTGCCAAGGTTTCTGGTAGCAAAGCCGTACTGGTCTAACCCTGCAGCCGTAAGGTCGTGTTCAAAAGGGGTGGCCGCAAGAACTTCAGCGCCAATATTATCTGTAAGCATATAAACAAAATTTAGGCCGACCTGAGTGCTGTCTCCCACTCCGGCTTTAGTGGCGGCCAGAGCGCCGGTATTAACTGTGCTTATCAGGCTGCTGCTCTCATCAGGAGCAACGGAAACCGCGCCAACTCGTAGGATAAAGTCGCCGGCCTCGTGGCTTAGCGCTACGGCAGGAAAAGTGAGCGCTAGAAAAAATGCTGTATTAACGGTCTTGAATGGGTACTTCTTCATGGAAAACCTCGTAGTAGTTAAAGATTAATCGCGCTATCGAAAAAAAGTTGGAAAGAGAAAATATCAAGTGGAGAAAATACACTACGGAAATAAAGAGGAATTGATTTGCATCAGTTATCTGCGCTACAGAGTCGCCAGGCAAGGAATGCTGATCTGGAGTTCTGTAGCGGGAGAGATTTTAAGCAAGCGCCACCTGAGTGGCACTAAGCTCTGCGGCGATATTCTCTGTAAACCGGGGTCCAGAAGTTGCGCTCGATAGAGGCAAGCAATTCGTCGTCGGTCATTTCTCGCGCAAGGTCTTGTGCGATAGCAGTTTTGGCAACCGCGAATGCTATCTTGCGGCTGATCTCTGGCAATGCTGTTAGTGGAGGTAGTACAGCGCTGGATTGGTCTTCTTGCCCAGGCGAGAGCTTAGCTAAGGTCGTGCTGGCAACCATCAACATCTTGTCGCTAACTAACTTAGCTTTGCAGGATATGACGCCGAGGCCTACGCCAGGGAAAACATAACTGTTGTTACATTGCGATATTTCGAGGTGTTCGCCGTTGTGTTCAACGGCCTCGAATGGGCTGCCGGTGGCAACAATGGCTTTGCCATCGGTCCAAGCGACTACGTCTCGAGGATGTGCTTCCACATGCTGCGATGGATTGCTCAGGGGTAGGATGATCGGACGAGGACAGCCTGCGAGCATCTGGCGGATTGCTTCCTCGGTAAACAGTCCAGGTTTGCCTGAGACACCGATAAGTATACTTGCCTCAGTATTGGTGATCACATCGATAAGGTTGGCATACTCACTGCTTGAGGTGAGTGCCCATTCCTCAAGAGCAGAGGAAGATTGTACCAAGCGCTCCTGAAAGTCGAGTAAGTCGCTCATGCCCTGGGTTAGCAGCCCGTAGCGGTCGACCATAAAGACTCTGGCACGCGCTTGTGCATCAGTGAGGCCTTCGATAACCATCGCATTGATAATGAGTTCGGCTATGCCGCAGCCTGCTGAACCGGCGCCCACAAACACTACTTTCTGTTCGCCTAGGGTTTCGCCTTTCTTTCGGCAGGCTGACAGTAGCGTACCCAAAGTCACCGCCGCCGTGCCCTGAATGTCATCATTGAAACAACAGACCTGTTCACGGTGCCGCTGCAAAATTGGCATGGCATTCGGTTGCGCAAAATCTTCAAACTGGATCAACACACCCGGCCAGCGTTTCTGTGCGGCTTCTATAAATTGATCAACGAAGGCATCGTATTCTTCTTTGTCGATGCGCGGATGGCGCATACCCATGTAGTAAGGGTCGTCCAATAGTGTTTTATTGTTGGTTCCTACATCCAGTGCTACAGGTAGAGTATACGCAGGGCTGATTCCACCGCAGGATGTATAGATGGATAGTTTTCCAATGGCAATGCCCATGCCACCAACGCCTTGGTCTCCTAGGCCAAGCACGCGTTCACCATCAGTTACAACGATTACCTTCACGCTATCTTTGGTGACACTGTGCAATATTTCATCCATGAACTGTCGGTCTTCATAGGATGCGATGATGCCGCGGGCACTGCGGTAGATATCAGAGAAGTGTTCGCAGGCTTCGCCTACAGTGGGCGTGTAAATGATAGGCAGCATCTCGACGAGATGATCACTCAGTAAGCGGTAGAACAGAGTCTCGTTGTTGTCCTGCACCGCACGCAGGTAGATGTGCTTGTTAATAGGTTCATCGAAGCTCTTGTACTGCATGTAGGCTCGTTTTACTTGCTCCTCGATATTCTCATAACGTGGCGGCAAGAGTCCCATTAGATTGAAATTGAGACGTTCCCTCCCGGAGAAGGCAGAGCCCTTATTCAGTAAGGGTGTTTCCAGAAGAGAGGGGCCTGCGTAGGAAATGTAGACGGGCTTGCTTGAAGTCATGTGTCGCTCTTACAGAATTGTTTAGTGTTTTTTTCAGCTAGAAACGAGATGCAAGTGCAGGCTTCTCGATATTATGAGAATACGCTGACTCGAACTCGCTGTCTCTATCCGAGATTTGTCTATTGTAATTCAGAATGACAATTAGTGCCTATGAAGCTTGAAATCAAAATGTCTGTTTTGGGCTAATTGTCAGCCGTAAAGGCTACCGCTTAAGCCTTATTAGCTCGATTCTGCTAGGGTCAAGCTGTAGTCTAGGCTTATAGTAAAGCTCTTGTAACTTTGTATTCTGTAAGACCAGTAGTCGGCTAATTTTCATTCGAGCGCGACTCATACACGCTTTTCGCTTATGCAGAGAGAAACCATGGATTTTTCATACTATTTTCAAATGATGGCGGACCTGGAAGCCTCAGATCTCTTCTTTAGCACAGGTGCACCTGTAAACATAAAGGTTGAGGGGGTAACCAGGCCGATCAATGAAGATGCGCTGTTGCCAGGTGTAGCGCAGGTTCTCGCCTACAGCATTATTGATGTAGAGTTGCAGAAACTATTTGAAGAAACAATGGAGCTAAATTTTGCCCATAGCGTTGCCAATGTGGGCCGTTTTCGAATTAATTTGTATAGGCAGCGTGGCGACACAGCAATGGTTGTTCGCTATATAAAAACCGAAATCCCTTCCATAGAAGACTTGCATTTGCCAGTGATTCTCAAAGAGCTTGTTATGAAGCCGCGGGGCTTGATTCTTTTGGTTGGTTCAACGGGTTCTGGCAAATCTACAACATTGGCTTCGATGATTGACTATCGTAATAGCAATAACACTGGTCATATTCTGACCATCGAAGAACCAATTGAATATATCCATAATCACAAGAAATCTATAGTCGATCAGAGAGAGGTTGGTTTGGACACTCTGAGTTACTCCAACGCTTTGAAGAACGCCATGCGTGAGGCTCCAGACGTCATACTAATCGGTGAAATTCGTGATCGAGAAACCATGCAGCATGCGATTGCTTATGCGGAAACGGGGCACCTATGTTTGTCCACTTTACATGCCAATAATTCGAATCAGACCCTAGATCGCATCATCAACTTCTTTCCTGATTCGGCGCGCCATCAGTTATTGATCGACCTCTCGCTTAATCTTCAAGCAGTTGTATCGCAGCGCTTGGTGCCGGGAATAGGCGGGAAACGCGTGCCTGCAGTTGAGATAATGCTTAGGTCGGCATTCGTTGCCGGTCTGATTGAGAAGGGCGATATCGATAGCCTCAAAGGAGCTATCGAACAGGATCAGGGGTTTGGAATGCAGAGCTTCGATCAGTCACTCTTCACATTATTCCAAGAAGGCAAGATAAGTGAGCAGCAAGCGCTAGATAATGCAGATTCTAAGAACAATCTTTCGGTAAAGATCAGGCTGGCATCGGGCAGGCCCGACGATGATAGTTTCGAAGATTTGAAGTTGTCTAATTAACACTTCATGGCAACTCATTCCGGCGATGGAGGGATCTTAAATGCTGATTCTCTGAATAGTTTAATGCAGGCATTAGCCACATCGGCGTCATAGATAATTCCACTGCCTTGTTCAATTTCTTCTAGTGCCTTTTCGATGCCCACCTGGCCGCGATAGGGGCGGTGCGAGGCCATAGCCTCAACCACATCAGCTACAGCCATTATTCGTGCTTCAAGAATAATTTCATTGCCCTTAAGGCCTTGCGGGTAGCCACTGCCATCGATGCGTTCATGGTGTTGTAGCGCGACTTCGGCTACCGGCCATGGAAATTTTGTGTTTATTAGTACGTCGTAACCGGCTTGGCAATGCTCTTTTACCATTGTCATTTCTGTAAGGGTAAGCTTTCCGGGTTTACTTAGTATTTCTAGGGGGATGGTAAACTTGCCTACATCATGCAGTTTACCACACCCAATTAGACCTTCAATTTCCCTTGGGCTAAGCCCCATAACTTTGCCAATTTCTCCGGCAATAATACCAACTCGCGCCTCATGCCCTGCGGTATAGGGATCGCGTAATGTACTTAGATTCATGGCCAAGCTGAGGGTGCCATGCAGTGATTCTTGCAGGTCATTTGCGAGGCTTACGGTTTGAGCTTTATTTTGCTCCGACTCTGTTATGTCTCGATTTATACCCACCCATTTTACTATTTTGCCGTTCAGGTTTTTTATTGGCGTAGCGGAACCCTGTAATATCCGTGTATCACCATTTCTAGTAACGATTTTGTATATTTTATTCTTGAGCGTCTCGCCTTTAAGAAGCGATGCTCGCCATTGATACATTTTAGGCAAGTCGTCAGCATGGGTCATATTCATGTATGTGTCAGGATTCCCGTCGAACTCTTCAAGAGACTCGCCGTAAATCTTGAATTGGGTATCATTCCATTCGAGCTTCTGATCTTCTATGTCGAGGCTCCATTGTCCAAGGTTCGCTGCTTCTAGAGCCAGTTTGTGTTGCTCAAGCACTAATTGCAGATGTCTCTGTTTTTTCACAGCTTGCGTGATATCTTGAACAGACCCAACAAGTTTGCTTACGCGACCGTCCTCTATAGTTGCTTCACATATTGTGTGAACATGAATTTTCCTGCCTTTTGTGGTTAACATTTCAAGTGTTAGGTCGTAGTTCTTTCCGTCAGTAGTTGCCGCCCTGATCGCTGTCTCAAGGTTGGCTTTGGATTTTGGCAGGCATAGATCTAAGGACGCATCAACGCTAGGGTCGAATTCCTCGGGTGTGGTCTCAAAAATTCTGTAGGTTTCAGCTGTCCAGAAGAGAGTGTCTGTTGCTATGTCCAGTTCCCAGCCACCAACATTAGCTAGAAGCTGCGATTGCTCAAGTATCACTTCATTTCTGAGTGTTTGCTCAATAGATATTTGGACAACATCGAACTTGCTCGTATCCTGATATTGGTTGATGGTTTGAGGCATTTCGCCTTCTGTAGCTTGAAATATTCTAGACCGAACAAGCACATCAAACATGTCTCCCTCTTTGTTCTTTCTCTTTCGGATTCCATGAGAGCCCTCGATTTCAGTGAGTTCTGGAGGGAAATCTTGAAGGCTTGGTCTTGATGTGGTGAGGGGAGGGAATAGAATGCTGACATGCTCACCGATTGACTCAATAGGTGTGTAGCCAAATAGTTTTGTAAATGATGGATTGATATAGACGATCTTGCCGTCTGATTCTGAAATCATTAGCGGCTCTTCAATGCTTTCTAATAACTTCGAGGGTAATGAAAAAGCATGGCAATCCGCATGTTTTGAAGTGATGTAGCGATCGAGCCCGCGATAACCGGCAAACTTTCCTGCAGGGTCGTAATAGGGGCTTCCGCTCGACTCAAATAAAACTAGATTGCCATTTTTGCCTTGCTTGTATATTTTTTTGTTTTCGAAAGGTATTTGCTTTTCTATTAACTGAGAGAGGTTTTTGTTTGCCACTTTTCTTTCTGTAGAAGGGAATAGATCAGCAAACGTGAATTGAAGCACCTCCTCTATCGAATAGTCAAGAATAGGCTCAATTTGCGGGCTCGAGTAGGTGTAATTTCCTTTTGTGTCGGTTTCCCATAACCAAACATCAAGAGATGAAATGAGGCTCTCTAATCGGTCTTCAATATGTTTGGATTGATCCATAATCCGGCCCTACTTGATAATGTACTCTTCGTTGGCGGTCCCAACATTATGAGTGTGGCAGTTTTATAAGCTATTTTGTGGGTGGAAGCGAGACAAATTCGTTATAATGCTTTGCGCATGAATAGTTGGTAAATTGGGGTACCACGCTATCAACTTCATCAACTTGATGTATGTCAGTATTTAGTAAGGTAGTGGCTTATTTTTTGTGGTTAGCGCGAAGGCAAAGAAAACAAACAGGAAAGGAAGCGAAGAATGGAACTGGCAGCTATAGAAGCCCTAGAGAAAGCGATTGAGGAGCATGTGGTCCGTCCCCAATGGATTCGTGTAGGGACGGAGTTATGGAAAGCTTTGAACATAGAGAAGAAGATAGTTTGGGGAGAGGTTGCGGTAGGTAAAGATGAGGACACTCTCGTTAACACGCCTATATTTGATGGTGATATATTCCTTGTCGTAGATGAGGCCATGGATGTATGGAGCCATCAAATGCATAAGGGGAATTAGCTAGGCAGCCGTCAGCCGCGCTTAGTATTTCCCCTGCAGCGCTGCTCGAAAAATTTCTGACCAAATTTTGATTTTATAAAGATTAGTTCGATATTCCTACCATCAAAGTTACACTGTGATAACAGTGCTCTGAAAAACCAGCTTCAAGCACGCAGCCGTAAAAAATTTCAAAATCGAATTCTCGGTTTGATAAGTACACATCAGATTGGAATTTCCTGCCTGCAAAGAAATCGACGACCTCAATTCCTACCCGGAATCCCATCAAAACAAGCATAGTGTGCTCCGTGTAAAGGGGTTGTTAGATGCATGCCTTTCATCATGTGTTTGGCGTGGCATAAGTTAGTATTTCAATACTGTGCTGCCAGGGTCCGCAGAGATGGCTACGCTTCCTAATCTAGTGTACTTTTAACTAAATCTATAGATTCTCCATTCTAAAAATAGTGAGGTTGGCTGTGATGCTGAAGCAATACCTTCTTCGTTTCTTTGCCGTCATTGTTTCAGGGCTTTTTCTGTTCTTGGCATCTTCAGTGAGTGCTCAAAATCTGGAGAATGGGGAGCAACTCTTTCAAACTCTCTGTGCCCGCTGCCATGGCATGCTGGGAGAGGGATCGGAGGGGCCGAGCCTTACGCGGCCCAATCTAGTTCACGCGCCAGATGACGCTACGCTAGTTTCTGTAATCGTAGGGGGCATTCCCGGCACCGGTATGCCAGGTTCGCGCCAGCTGCGTGGTCAGGATGGGCCGGATGTCGCGGCCTATGTGCGCAGTCTGGGTACACTGCCGCCAGAAGACATGCCTGGTGATGCTCTGGCAGGCGCGCAGGTGTATAACGACGTCGGCAATTGTTCTAGCTGCCATATTCTAGATGGCGTGGGTAACGGCATTGGTCCGGAGCTCAGCAACGTTGGCCAGAGGCGTAATGCAGCCTATCTGCGCCGCTCGGTAACCAGCCCTGAGACTGATCAACCGCGTTTGGTAGATCGCTTCCGTGGATCTCTGCAGGCCTTTCTGACGGTACGTATCGTTTCAGAGTATGGAATATATGAGGGTATGCGTATCAACGAAGATGCCTTTACCGTACAGATGCGTGATATGAAGGGGGAGATTTATTCGTTTGAGAAATCCGACTTAATTAGTTATGAGAAAGTGGAAGGGCACTCTCTTATGCCGGGATACAACTCTGTATTAGACGAAAAACAGATAGACGATGTGGTGTCTTACTTGATGAGCCAGAAATAGAAATTGGAGAAGAATGAAATGAAGTTATCGACCGTATCAAAACCTACATTGTTCTCCGCGCTCCTTCTTCTCTGTTTAGGAAATAGTGCGGTCCTAGCCGACACACCCTTCGAGGCACTTCTCGAGGATGAGCTTAACGGTGCAGACTGGCTTTCCTATTCCGGCGGCTATAAGTCGCAGCGATTCTCCCCGCTTAGTCAGATTAATACGCTCAATGTTGATCAGCTCAAGGTGATGTGGGCGTATCAGATGCAGCCAACGGGAATAAGCGGAGCCGCGTTGCAGGAAACGACGCCGCTGGTGGCTGGCGATGTTATGTATCTGACTGAGTCTCCTAGCAGCGTGACTGCGTTGGATACACGCAGCGGCAGGATGCTTTGGAACTTCGTCCCTGATATCAGTAACGATGTTTTGAATATTGGTTTTCCGCGTATCAATCGCGGCGTAGCGCTGTTGGATGACAAGGTCTATGTAGCTACATTGGACTCGCGCCTGTTTGCTCTCGATGCGGCGACCGGTGCAGTGCGCTGGGAGACCACGGTAGCGGATAACGCGGCCGGGTTTTCGCTGACTCTGGCTCCATTGGCGTTAGAGGGAAAGATTGTGGTGGGTGTGAGTGGCGCGGAAGCGGGGGTGCGTGGTTATATCGACGCTTACGACTCCGAGACGGGCGAACGCCTGTGGCGAACCTTCACCGTACCTGCGCCTGGTGAGCCCGGCAGCGAAACCTGGCAGGGTGACGACTGGCAAACCGGTGGTGGCTCTACTTGGCTGACAGGCTCTTATGATCCAGAGTTAGATTTGTTGTATTGGACTACCGGAAATCCAGCGCCTGATTGGAATGGCGATCTACGCCCTGGCGATAATCTATTCACCTGTGCGGTGTTGGCCCTAGACCCCGATACAGGCGAGATGAAATGGTTCTTCCAATACACGCCCCATGATACTCACGATTGGGACGCCAATCAGATTCCAGTTTTGGTCGATGGTGAGTTCGAAGGCGAGGAGCGCAAGCTTCTAGCGTTGGCTAACCGCAATGCGTTCTATTACCTGTTGGATCGAGAGACCGGAGAATATCTGTTAGGTGAAGAATATTCGTATCAGACCTGGTCTGAGGGTATTGACGATAACGGCAGGCCAATTGTAATTCCCAACACAGAGCCAATGCGTGAGGGCAACCTTGTTTGGCCTAGCTTGCAGGGTGCCACTAACTGGTTCTCACCTTCTTATAATCCGCAGACTGAACAGTTCTTCGTGCCGAACCGGCGCATGGGTGCAATCTACTTCAAGTCTGATGTTGAATACGAGCCGGGCATGCCTTTTCTGGGCGGTGGCGAACAGCCGTTGGACGGTGACGATGCGTCTGGAGCTATCCTGGCGTTAGATGTGATGACCGGCGAGCAGCAGTGGGAGTTCGAACTACAGACACCCCCTTGGTCGGGTGTGATGGCTACTGCAGGGGGGCTGGTGTTCGGCGCTAGCAACGAGGGTAATTTTTTCGCCTTGGACGCAGAAGATGGCGACCCGCTCTGGTTCTTCAATTCCGGTGCGCACATTCGCACCAATCCGATGGGATTTTCAGTAGATGGCAATCAACGGCTTGCGATTATAGGTGGTCAGACCCTATTCGTATTCGGCCTCGAATAAGAACGAATAGAATAGGGCTGTATAGAATAGAGCTGTTCAGATTAGGGCTAGCGTGGGGCTACGATAGTTTGTCGCTGGAATTCCAAGCCTTCGACGCCTACACGAACAACGTCGCCTGGCTGTAAGTAGCTTGGCGGAACCATGCCATCGCCAACACCGGCAGGCGTTCCTGTGAAGACCAAATCGCCGGGATAGAGCGTCATGAATTGGCTCAGGTGGCTGATGATTTCCTTAACACCGAAGACCATGTCGGCGGTGGTTCCTTGCTGGCGCATCTCTCCATTCACTTCAGACCAGATAGATAGATTCTGTACGTCATCGATATTGTCTCGCGTTACTAGATAAGGACCGACCGGAGCGAAGGTGTCGGCGCTCTTGCCTTTCGTGAACTGTCCGCCACGCTCGCGCTGGAAGGCTCGTTCAGAAACGTCGTGCCCTACTGTGTAGCCGGCAATGTGATCGAAGACTTCGTCTTCAGATATATATTGAGTGCGGCGACCTATCACGATGACCAGTTCAGATTCGTAGTCGAGTTTATGTGCATTACGCGGTTGAATAACATTGTCGAATGGGCCAGTCAGGGCAGAGGTTGCCTTCATAAACACCAGCGGTTCAGTAGGTAGCTCTACTGCCATTTCTGCAGCGTGATTCACGTAGTTAAAACCGATCGCGACGATCTTGCCTGTTCCGGTAACGGGTACTCCGAGTCGAGGATTGCCCTGAACCACAGGAAGCTCACTCATGGGGATTTGCGCAATTTCCTCGAGGGCGGCGTCAGATAGTGTGTCGGGGGTAATGTCATCGATATGCGCGGAAAGATCACGAATCTGACCCTGCGCGTCAACTATGCCTGGCCGCTCTTCACCTACGGGGCCAAAGCGCACTAACTTTATTTCTGCGGCATTCAAGAAGCTACTAGAAAGAACTAGTGCAATCGCTGTAGCCAAAATGGCAAGTATTCTCTTAGACATGATTAACCTCGTTACTATTTAGCGTGTCTACGCTTGTCGAAAATTCGAACGCTACAGAGTGTAGTCAAAAGTGATCTTTTTGTCTTGTCTAGAATCCGAAGCCGATGACTAGATAGAGGCCGACACTGATGAGACCGATTAGCGCTGCATAAGGCAGCTGCGTCTTAACATGGTCTATGTGGTCTGAGGCTGCACCAGTCGAAGCTAAGATCGATGTGTCTGACAATGGCGAACAATGGTCGCCGAATACGCCGCCGCCTGCTACGGCCGCGAGAGTGGCATAGACCATTGTGTTTAGCTCGTCTCCCGAGAAATTAAAGGCGAGTGGCACGGCAATCGGAATCATGATCGCGTAGGTACCCCAGCTGGTGCCCGTTGAGAATGCGATGAAGCCGGTGATAAGAAACGCGAGCATTGGCAGCAAGCTTGGTGTTAACCAAGATTCCGTAGCCAAGACTATGTAATCTGCAGTATTCATCGCAGCGGAAAGATGATTCAGGGCGTAGGCGAATGCGAGGATTATTACCGCTGGCATGATGCCTTTAATGCCGGACATTGCCGTGGTGGTGATCTCATGCAGCGGCACTCCCTGAATGCGCATCACGATGCCCGCCATAACAACAGCTAGCATGAATGCTTCCATCGGCTTGGCACTCGCCGTGATGATCACAGAACCAATGGCAAATACGATTACCAGCATCACTGGGAAGATAAAATTCCATAGCAGGCTTGTTTTGATGCCCGGGAAAGGTTCGATGCCGGTGAGATCATCACCCATGAGGGGTTGCGCGCCATCGCGCACCAACTTGCCTTCTTCCATCGCGCGTTTTTCTGCCGTCCGCATTGGACCAAAGTCAGGGATGATATTTGCGGCGATCAAGCCAACCATCAGCACCGCGAGAATTGAATAGATATTGAAGGGTATCGAGATGATGAAGACTTGCATCGCATCGCTGGCATTTTCGATAGGCCCCATTCCAATGATGAGACCAGCAACCAGCACGGCCCAACCGGTAATGGGTACCAAGATACTGACTGGAGCGGAGGTGGAGTCACAGATATAAGCGAGTTTCTCCCGCGATATTTTGAATTTGTCGGATAAGGTTCGCATAGTGGAACCTACAAATAGCGGACTAAAATAGTCGCTGAAATAGACAAACATACCCATGAACCAGGTGATGAGTTGCACTCGTTTGCGCGTCATGCGTTTCGTCGCGATATATTGCGAGAAATTGAGTATGGCGCCGGTGCGCTGAAAGAAGGCGATCAGTATGCCGATAAAGAATTCCAGCAACAAAATCCAGGAGAAGTCTTCATTTCCCAGTGCGCCAACGAGTAGATTCGGAAAACCCAACAAGCCTTCGCCCGCAACCAAGACGCCCGCCAGGCAGGCAACGGCGAGGGAGAAAACGGTGTTACGAGTAATGAAGGCAAGCACGATGGCGACGCCTGCTGGAACTAGAGATAGGGGGCCTATATAGTCAGTGGGTTCCACGCATTAGTCCTTTTTATTATTATTTTGATTAACTAGGGGCTGCTTTATCAATTTGTACTATATAGCCTTGTGATGCAATAGATAGTCAGTCAGTAAGTTATGCTTCACAGCTCATGTCGGCCCTGGCGACTTTCCAGAGTAGCCGCTATGTTAAAGCCAAGTTTGCGGAAGGGCTCTGGAGGCATCCAGCTAGCTCGACCGAATAAATTTGGGACATCTGGCACCTCTAGGCCGTGAGCCGTTTCAGCGAGCAACTTCCCCAGAAGCGTCCCCTTCACGGTGCCACCACCGTTGCAGCCTGCTGATACATACAGCCCGGGTTTGAACTCGCCCCACACGGCACCCCCATTGTAAGTAAAACCGACTGCGCCACCCCAACAGTGTTCGAAGTCAAAATTTGGCAATTGCGGAAAACGTTTCTCTAGGCGGTGTTGGAGTTCGCCTTCGATCTTTGCTCGAGGGGCTTCCTTCTCGTAGCTATGCATAGAGCGCACCATTAGCCTTCCGTCGTGGGTTCGGCGCAGGGTGCTGCCGAGTCGATGAGTGGGGAGTAGACCCCAGCTCTCGTCACTGCCTAAATCATCTAACACAGACTGTTCCAACACCGGCGTTAGACCCGCGTAGGTGTGCATCGCAACCAGATGAGAGCGGCCGATACCTAGTTCCTTGCTGAAAGCATTGTTCGCCAGAATGAGTTTGCTGGCAGTGATGACAGCATTCGGCGTCTGCACTTGCCAGCCTGCTGACAGCGGCTTTAGTTGCAACGCAGCTGTGTTCTCAAACAGCTGCACTGACTCTGGCAGTAGTGAGGCTAGTGTGCGGATCGCGGCGGCGGGTTGTGCGAGATAGCAGTCGGGGGAATAGAGTCCTTCTTGATAAAACTTTGATCCTATTCTTGACTCAAGTGCAGAGCGATCTAGGCTATCATATTCGAGGCCAGCAGCGTCGAGGAAGGCGCGATAGTTTTGTAGTGATTTCATTCCAGCTGCACTAGCGGCAGCGCGATATGTTCCTGCCTTGCTGATGTCTACCAATTGGCCGGAGCCTTTAATCTCTGCGAAAATTTTCGCCATGGTGTCTGCAGTGAGCCGATTACAGAGTTTCATCTTCTCTATTTGATCTGGATTGGCATCCTCGGCAAGCGCTATCTCCAACAAGAATCCGGAATTGCGGCCCGGGTTGCCCTCGCCAATCTCACTTGCGTCTATCAAAGCGATATCGGCATCGGGAGACAGGCTATGCCAGCGTTTAGCGGCGGATATTCCTGTCCATCCTGCGCCAATGATCAGCACGTCTACGGAGATATCTTCTTCTAGTGCAGGGTTTGCTGCGCGCGCGGGTAGTAGTGCGTTCCAACCGCTCTTCGAATTGTAATTGGGGAAACTCTTCTGCTTAGACATAAGTAAAGTTCTGTCAGCCTATAACTCTATTACTAGGGCTTTCTCAGGTGGCAACTTGCCTGCGCAGACATCTGCATAGATCTCAGCAAGTTTCTCAACGCCGCTTAGTTTCTCTATCTTCATCCAGTTTGCACTGCGTAGTGCAGAATCATTGATGAATTGTGAGGATTTCGAGTCGAAGCCTTCGGGGCCCCATTCTTTCATGCGCATTTGAATATGACTGGGTGCGAAGAAAAACTCTCGCTTGTCGGCGGGAATGCCGGTGTCTTTTCCGCCTTCGCTCCAATGTGTCAGTCCTACATTCAGGCAATGCACTAAGTTGTCGCCGAGATGTGCGTGTATGTTTGCTAGCAATTGCGAGTTGCCTGACATGTCTACAATCACTGTAGGCAATGATGCGTCGATATCTGCTAGCGCACCGTAGTTGACTGTCTTGTCATACAGGCCAAGGCCTTCAACCCATTGTTGATTTCCCTTTGAGGTAAGGCCAATCGAGGTAGGAGAATCTGAGTCTGCAGCCAGTGCATAGCCCAAGCCGATGCTGGTCTTGCTTGAGGCGCTAATTACGATAACTTGCTTGGCGCCATGCCAGTCATTGTGCTGCAAACTGTCCCACAAGCAGAAAGAGGTAATATACAAAGGCCATAAGAGCATGCGCATATTGTCCATGCTCCTATCGTAAGCTGATTCCTTGTCTACGCGTCGGTAAGTGTTGTAACCCGGTGGCAATTTGGAGCGGTGTTCAGCGCCATCAATCAGTCTGTTTTCTAAGACTTTGACGTTCTGCATTTTTAGATAACTAGCCGTGGGGTAGTAGCCAAAAATTCTCTCACCCGCTGCGACACCATCTGCATTGCTAGCTACTACATCGGCAAATCCCCATACGGGAATGATGCCCCAGGTGTCAGTTTCATTGTCTGAGGCTGGGAAGAACTGCCAGTAGCCCAATTGATCGCCGGCAGCAGCGTAAGTAACGTTATTTGCACTGAAGCCAAACTTGTCCACTTTCAGCAAGATTTCTCCTGCGGCGAGAGGGGCATCGATATCCAAAGCTGATGTAGTCACTCGGCTTTGAGTAATGTTGCTCTTAGATATTTGTAATTCGTTCATTGAGAGTTCCTGGTTTTTTTTCATATCTACCGCTCATCACATGGCGATATTTATTTCTGATTGCTATTGAGTATGAGGCTTAATTTATGAATAGGCTAGATTAAGATTGGCCAAAGGCCTCTCTCAGCCTGCCTCGCTTTGTTGACCCACATCAGTGCGTCTGGGGCATGCACTTATTAGAATGAATTTATGAGGTATTATGTGCTTCGTATATAATTGATTACAGTTTGCAGGACATGAGGAAGGCTATGAGAATAAATCGCAGAAGTTTCGTTCAGGGATTGGGAGTTACCGCTAGCAGTGCGCTGCTTCCCACTTCCTTGTTTGCTCAAAATTTGACGCAGAACGAATTGCCGATTCCAGTACTCAACGGCGGCGAGAGCCAAGGCGGCAGTCAACACTATAACTTGCAGTTGCAGTCAGGCACTCGGCAATTTCTAAGCGGGCTGACTACTGAAACTTTAGGCATCAATGGCAGTTATCTTGGGCCTACACTACATCTTAAGAATGGCAGCGACGTCGCCATGTCCGTGTTAAACCAACTTTCAGAGCCGAGCACACTCCACTGGCATGGCCTGCATGTTCCAGCCAAAGCAGATGGCGGTCCCGCACAAATTATTGCGCCGGATACATCGTGGCAGCCTAAATTCACGGTGAACCAGAAGGCTGGCACTTTTTGGTATCACTCCCACCTGCTGAATAAGACAGGCGAACAAGTTTATCGAGGCCTAGCGGGAATGATCATCCTCGATGACGAGGAAAGTGAGAGTCTAGAAATTCCCTCCACCTATGGTGTCGATGATATTCCCTTGATCGTTCAGGATCGGCGTTTCAATGAGGATGGTTCTTTTCGTTATGTAGGGATGCATCGCGATGTGATGACGGGAGTGTTCGGTGATCGCATTCTGGTAAACGGCACGACTTCAGCCTTGTTTACGCCATCTACTAATAAGGTAAGGTTTAGAATCCTGAACGCAGCTAATGCGAGAACGTTCAATTTCGCCTTTGCAGACGGGCGAGAGTTCTCGGTTATCGCGACCGATGGAGGTTTCTTGGAGAAGCCAGTCGCATTGAGGAATATCGTTGTAGCGGCTGCCGAGCGCGTTGAGATCGTGGTGGATTTCAGTGATGGCGGTCCGGTGGATCTTGTTTCTCTTCCGTTGGAGGCCTCTTCACCGTACTCGACCACCGGCATGATGAGAAACATGATGTCGATGAATACGGAAACATTCACTATCTTGAACATCGAGCCACAGTCAGCGCTGCAACGTTCGTCTACGCTGCCAGATCAGCTCACTTCAATCAGGAGGATGCAGGCCGCTGAAGCCACGCGTACGCGCCGCTTTGAACTCTCAATGCCGATGGGTATGGGGAGAATGGGACGTGGTGGCGGCGGACGTGGAATGGGTGGCATGGGTGGTGAATTTCTTATCAATGGCAAACCTATGGAGATGGATGTGATCAACGAGGTTGTGCCTGTAGGCAGCACAGAAATTTGGGAGATTCACAACGACTCGATGATGATGCATCCCTTCCATATTCATCATGGCCAATTTCAGATTCTCGACCGCGATGGCGTGCCGCCAGGTCAAGAGGAGATGGGCTTCAAGGACACCGTAAAGGTTGGCCCCGGACAATTGGTTCGGTTTATAATGCGCTTCGAAAATTTCAGCGACCCTGACACCGCGTATATGTATCACTGTCATATTCTTGAGCACGAAGACAATGGCATGATGGGGCAATTTACAGTGGTCTAGGCGTTGGTGATGCGGATTCCGGATGCATAGCCTGCTAGGTTGAGAAATAGTTTGTTACAAATTGAGAACATTTCGTAACCACTTCCTGCACTAAATCATGGATCATGTGGGTCTAGTCATTTGATGGCTAGTTGACCTCTGCGCTCGCGTTCGAGACAACTTCAATAATCTATAATTTAAAATTAGCTTATCCCTTTTGGTAATGAGGGAGTTTGTAGTTCATAAATGGGTCAGGATAACCGTTATGTTAAACCGCTATTACATCGTCGATGATTTTTTTACTAACCCGGACCAAATTGTGGAGGCGGCAATAGAATCCGTCCAAGGGCAGGCTCCGGGTGGTAATTATGCTGGACTCACGACTGCGCAGGCATTCTTAGGAGAGCGGGAGAGAGATATTTTTCAGGCGGTAACTCAGGAGCAATCGATAAACTCTTCGACTGATGCCAATGGAAAAATCAGATTCACCCGGCCACAGGATTCATTCAAACAGTATATTCATTTCGACGCGAGTACCAAAACTAAATGGGCGGGGGTAGTCTATCTATCGAAAGATTATCCTGCTGCTATCGATGGCACTACCTTCTGGAAGCATCTTCGCACCGGTCTTGAAGAGGTGCCGAAGACACGAGAGGGTCTTGATAAATACGGTTGGAAGACAAAAGAAGATCTTGGAAATTTTCTAGAGACTGAAGGTGTAGATGAGTCCCTCTGGGAGAAGACGTTTACCTTGCCATTTAAATACAATCGCTTGGTGCTGTTTCGTCCGTGGATGTTTCATGCGCCCGGTCCGGCTTTTGGCGATACCTTGGATGCGTGCAGAAAGGTGCAGACGCTTTTTCTTGGTAACTAGAGTGCGATAACGTAATTGTGAGAAATAAAAAAGGGGCCATTGAGGCCCCTTTTTTTTCGAGCGTTGAACCCAGGACTAGTCAACCGGCTCTAAGCGAACAACCGAAGTTGGCTCGCCATTGCGATCGGAAACGGCTAGGTAGATATAGCCGTCTTGACCCTGACGTACGTCACGGATTCGACCGATGTCATACACAAGTGTTTCTTCTACGACTACATTACGATAGTCATCGTCAAGTTGTAAGCGAGCAAGTTGCTCCCCAGCTAATGAGCCAGAGAAGATGTTGCCATACCACATAGGGAACTTGTCGCCTGTGTAAACCATTAGGCCGGAAGTAGCGATTGATGGAACCCAGAACTGCGCAGGTTGTTCCATGCCTTCTTCACTGATGCCGATATGGATAGGTCTGCCGAAGGCGCCATAGTTTGCGCCGCGACCAACTACAGGCCAGCCGTAGTTATTTCCAGGCTCAATGCGATTAACTTCATCGCCACCTTGGGGTCCGTGCTCAGACTCCCAAAGATCACCTGTCTCTGGGTGAACCGCTAATCCTTGAGGGCTGCGATGACCGTAGCTCCAAATTTCAGGAAGCATGCCGGACTGTCCAACAAAGGGATTGTCATTTGGCACGGTGCCATCATCGTTCAGGCGTACAATCACGCCTTGGTGATTGCTGCGATCCTGTGCAGGGTGAGCGCGAAGAGCTGCTTCATCGCCAACCGGAGGAGCCATACGATCGCCTAGTGTTAGGAACATATAGCCATCGTCATCGAAAACGATCTTGCCGCCGTAGTGTCCGAAGCCAACTGCTTGTGCTTCGAAGATTTCTACAACATTGGTCAGTCGGTCATTCTCAAAACGACCGCGCGCTATAGCTGTTGCTGAGCTGCCTTCGGTTTCCTTGGAATAGGTTAGATAAACCCAACGGTTGTCGCTGAAATTTGGATGTGGCAAGACGTCAAACAGACCACCTTGGCCTTCATAGAATACGTCTGGAACGCCGGGTACCGCTTCGGGAAGAAGACGTCCGTCACGAACCACTCTCAGGCGGCCGGGCTTTTCGGTAACGAGCATGTCGCCGCCGGGTAACCAAGCCATGGACCATGGCTGTACCAAATCCTCAGCAACAGTCACGATTTTGTAGTCATGATTGGCTGCATGGTAAACGTCCGACTGGGCGTATGTGCCAGCCGCAGCAGTTGCTAGCAGGGCGGTGCCAGCAAGTTTTAACAAATTGCGAAACATAGTTTATTCCTCTTCGTTTCTAATCTTTGCGGCCTCACATTGAAGGGTGAGACCGCAAATCTGATGGTGGTACTTTTATGATCTATGGATATAGCTGCGCTATCTGAGCCTTCGCATCTGCACTGGCCGTGTGATTAAGGTTCGCGATGATGCCGGCCAACGTCTTTCCGCGGTCTGGCATATTTTCCAATTCCTGGATAGCTGCCATTGCGCTCTTACCTTCGGCAGTCGCAGCATGTTGAATGTCGCTAACAGCGCTGGCCATTTCGCGCAGAGGCTGTGCAATTTCTGAATTTCCGCTGATCGCGCCTAGCGTGGCTTTGTCTGCATCGGAAGGGAAGTGGTTAAGACTGGCAACGATATCGGCTATTTGCTTGGCTGCCGCCATATTGGCACTGTTGTCTTGGGCTGCTGCAAACTGGGAAAAGAGCCCGATTGAGGCAATCAATAGAATCTTTCGTAAAATAGTGTTTTTCATAGTCATCTCCTCTACTCGGGGATCCGAGCAATTTAGTTTGACGAGTCTATCTCAGTAATCTCGGAATAAATAGCCGTTTTGGGTGTCGGGCAGGGGTGGGGGGAGGTTTTTTTGCGGCAGGTAGACCCCCAGCTTAGCTCGTTACAAAGAATTACAAATCCACTTATTCATGTTTGGTTAAGCAATTGATATCTATCATTGTTTTGGAAATGAGGTGTAGTTGTGCACTTGCTTGTAGGAGAGAGATTGCTTATCCTTCTCCTCCCGCTTATATATGACAATTAATGCCCCCAAATAGTGTGATTATTTGGTGTGACTTAAGCGGCTAAACAACACAGTCAGCTCGGTTGACGAGCACGCTGGAATTAAAGAATTACTATCTGGAGAGTCTGAGATGTTTGCAACAAAACGACTGATTTCATCATTCATCCTGAGCGTCGGCGCCATCGCCTGTACCTCAGTCGCTTGGAGCCAGTCCGGCACTACCGTCTTCGACGGAGATTGGCCGGATCATCACGGCGGAAAATTTGCTCAACGTTACTCTCCGCTCGATCAAATCAATGCGGACAATGTTAATGACCTTGAAGTTGCTTGGAGCTTTAATACTGGTCCGATCGGCCCTTCAGCAGAATTCAACAACCCGTCTACTCCCATCGCAATCGATGGTGTTCTGTATGTGACTATGGGCAACACACGAAATGTAGGGGCTATCGATGCTGCTACGGGACAACTCTTGTGGCTATGGCGTCCGCAAGAAGGTGAGCGTTTCGACCACGCCCCACGTAAGGGTGCTGGCCGCGGCTTGTCACACTATGTCTCTAACGGTGAAGACCGTATCTTAACTATTACTCCAGGCTTTCAGTTGGTTTCACTAGATGCAGAAACTGGTATTCCTGATCCGAATTTTGGTGAGAATGGCAGCGTAGACCTGTTCATGGGACTGCGTAATGCTGAAGACGATAGATTTGACGACATCGACATTGGTTCTTCAATGCCTCCGTTCGTAATGAACGACGTGGTTGTAGTAGGACCGGCACACCGTGTAGGTATGCGTCCGCGTTCTAAGTCGAATGTTAAAGGCGACGTACGTGCATACAGCGCGAGCACTGGCGAACATCTTTGGACGTTCCACACGATTCCAGAGCGTGGTGAAGTAGGTTTTGAAACATGGCTAGATGGCGGTGTTGAATTCACAGGTAATGCTGGTGTTTGGGCGACTATGTCAGGCGACCCTGAGATGGGCCACCTTTACCTTCCAGTAGAATCGGCAACCGGCGACCGTTTCGGCGGTGATCGTCCGGGTGACAATCTATTCGCCAACGCACTCGTTGCTGTCGATATTCAAACTGGAGAGCGCCAGTGGCACTTTCAGTTAATTCACCATGACATCTGGGACTGGGACAATCCATCTGCTCCAGTAGTTGCAGACTTACCGAATGGCCGCAAGGTGGTCATGCAAGTCACTAAGCAAAACTGGGTGTATACCTTCGACCGACTTACTGGTGAACCAATATGGCCAATCGAGGAGCTACCGGTTCCTGCGGGCGATGTGCCCGGCGAGTGGTACGCACCGACTCAGCCATTCCCAACAAAGCCGGCGCCATTTGACCGTCAGGGAGTTTCTGAAGACGATATAATCGATTTCACACCGGAGCTTCGCGCTGCGGCAATGGAAGCGGTTTCAGATTTCCGCTTTGGACCTAATCTTTATACGCCTCCGTCTCTTGTTGACGCGGCGGACGGCACACGCGGTGTTTTGAGTCTGCCTTCTTCTACTGGCGGTGCTAACTGGGAAGGTTCGGCACTGGATCCCGAGACAGGCATTATTTACGTGCCTTCAAGAACTGCTCTGGCGCTGTTATCAGTTGGCAACGATCCGGATTCGGACCTAGCCTACAGCATGGCCTTCGGTGTACGTGTGCCGAGAGTGCAGGGCTTAGATGTTATTAAGCCTCCTTATGGCCGTATCACTGCTATCGATATGAATAGCGGCGACCATGTGTTTCAGGTAGCGAATGCTGATACTCCAGATCGAATTAAGAATCACCCAGCCTTGCAGGGAGTAGACATTCCTCGCACAGGTGTACCAACAAGAGCCGGATTGGTTCTAACTAAGACATTGTTGTTCGCAGGTGAAGGTGGCGGTGGCCCAGGTGCTAGCCCCATATTCCGAGCCTACGATAAGCAAACAGGCGAAATCGTCGCTGAAATAGATCTGCCCAATATGCAATCTGGGCAACCCATGACTTATGAAGTCGATGGCAAGCAATACATTGCCATGTTCGTTAGCGGTAACGCTGGCCCTACTCAGTTAGTGGCCCTAGCTTTACCGTAACTTTAAACCAGGAGTAATAATGACTATGCGAACTTTTCTAAATCGAACTGTACTAGCACTACCTTTACTATTGATCGGCCTGCCTGTTCAGGCAGCTAACTGGGTAATTGATCCAGGCAATTCAGTAGTAACTTTTAAATATGCCTACGGTACGGATCCCTATGAGGGTCGATTTACTAATGTGCAGGCTACTTTTGATATCGATCCAATGCGTCCTACTAGTTGCGAATTCAATGTAACTATTAACATCGCTGATATTGACGTCGATTCACCGGAAGTTCTGGACTACTTGCTTGACTATGAATTGTTTGACGTGGACTCATGGCCGACAGCGACTTTTAAGGCTACCGAATGCCGCTTAACTGGCGTGACTTCATTCGAAGCCGATGGCGTACTAACTATTCGTGACGAGACTCACCCACTAACTTTCCCATTCGATCTTAATGTCGAGACATGTGATGGAAGCGTTTGTTTTAACCTGACTAGTGAAGTGATTCTGCAGCGTCTAGATTATGGTGTTGGTCAAGGTTACTGGGCGAATACTTCCGAGGTTCCAAACGACGTAACCGTCACTGTAGACGTCTACGCGGTACAAGAATAATTACTAAGTTTTATAACAAATAGGCTATATCAATGTTTACTCGATTTTTTTCTAATACACGTCGTCTTTTACTAGTTCTAGTTTGTTCGGCGTTCTTGGTTTCATGCGATCGTTTGCTGACTCCTGATTTCAACACTGACATTACCGAGCTTCGAGGCGGCGCATACACGCTTGATCCCGATCATGCGACGTTGTTGTGGAAGATTAACCACCTAGGCTTTTCTACCTTCATCGGTAGATTTAACGACTTCGATGCGACTTTGGAATTCGATCCTGAAAACATCGAGGCTTCAGTTGTGGAAGTGGTAATTAACACTGCAGGCTTGGACATTAACAATGAAAAGTTCGCAGAAGAGCTACGCGGCGACGCCTGGTTCAATGTTGAGCAATTCCCACAAGCTGGTTTTAAAACCACTTCTTTTGTTGAGTCAATCGATGAAGACACATTTGTGTTTCAAGGCGACCTGACACTCTTGGGTGTTACTTCTCCGATGAATCTGGAAATTAACTTTCACGGTGGTGGTCGAAATTTCCTTACTCGCAGCTACACGCTAGGCTTCTCGGCAAGCGGCGAATTTCTTCGCTCCGACTATGGTCTAGATAGATTCACTAGCTTCGGTGTTGGCGATAACATCGAGCTTGAGATTCATGTTGAGTTTATGGCTGCTCCTGAGTAAAAATAACTCAGTAACGCAGTATCAGCACCGTAATAAAGGGACCTCATTGGGCATTGCCGAATGGGGTTTTTTGTTGGGTGTCTGCGGAGCTGCTCTCATTGGGCATTGCCGAACGGAGTTTTTTTTGGAATGCTCGCTTCGCCAGCCATTGAGCGAATGGTAGATTTCTATTCCATGCTGATGGAGCTCCCGACCCGCTCCCCAAGATCCCCATGGGTGCATATTGGTGTTGCCTGCCATTTCAGGCATACTTCCAGCTCTTCTTTGAACATCACTGCAACGATTTTTATACGTTAGGGAGCTAACAACATGCTATTCCCAAGAATTATCACTTCCAAGTCTGGTTGGACGGTGCTGACCGCTCTGACGGTATTCGGCGTTTCCACCTTGTCACAGGCTCAGGTGCCCATTGTTCAACCCGGCGCGCCAGGACAGGCGAGTCGCATAATTACCGCAGAAGAGGCATCGGATCTCGCTGGGCTTTCCTATTCTCTCGGGGATATTCAGTTCCTGCGCGGCATGATTCCACATCACTCGCAGGCGAAAGAGATGTCGGCGCTTGCAGAAGATCGAACTAACAACACGACGGTTCTTGCTGTTGCCGCGCGTATTACTCTCTCTCAGGACGATGAAATTTCCATGATGCAGGGTTGGCTTCGTGATCAGGGGTTAGAGGCGCCAGCGGAGGATGTTCATCATCAGCCGGGCTTCGAACGCATGAAGGGCATGCTCAGCGACGAGCAGATGGAAGAACTGGCTGCCTCATCCGGCCCAGAATTTGATCGCCTCTATTTGGAGTTCATGATCGATCACCATCAGGGTGCGCTGGAAATGGTAGATATGTTGTTGGACCAGCGTGGTTCAGTGCAAGACCCACTACTCTACGAATTCACGTCCGATGTGACCTCCGATCAAACATCGGAAATCGAGCGCATGGACCTCTTGCTCGCCAGTCTTAATCCCGATCCACGAGTTGGTCTGGCTGCGGGCTTTCGAGATGCAGGCGAAGCTGCTCTGAATATGCAGATCGTTGCATCGCTGCCTAAGCCGGCAGGCTTCTTTGACCCCGAACGACCTTCCGGGCTTTCGGCGAACCGACTGCGAGAACTTGAAGCAGCTGCAAATGGCGACACGCCAGAGACGCCAGATGAAGAGGAGGACGAAAATTCAGATCCGCGTCCGGCCTTGTTGAGCTTCTCAAATACTGACTTACTGTTCTCTGGTAATTACATGGTGGCAGGTAACTATCATGGCTTTAATACCTATGACATTAGCAATGCAACAGCCCCGCGGCATATAGGCTCGGTAGTGTGTCCGGGTGGTCAGGGTGATGTGTCGCTAGTAGGTGATTTGCTGATTATGTCTGTGCAAGAAGCTCGTGGCAGATTGGACTGCGGCCTGGAAGGCGTGCCAGATGCGGTAAGTGATGAGAGAGTAAAAGGCATTCGCATCTTCGATGTGAGTGATTTTACTAGGCCAACACAGGTTGCGGCAGTACAAACCTGTCGCGGTTCACATACCCATACAGTTGTGTCTGACCCTACTACAAACTCAGGCAACATCTATGTGTATGTTTCAGGCACGAGCGCTTCGCGCGACGATGAAGAGTTGGCTGGCTGCTCTAATGATTCACCTTTCGAAGATGAAAATTCGGCGCTATTTCGTATCGAAGTCATCGAAATACCGGCAGAAAATCCTGCGGCTGCGCGCATCGTTAACCGCCCATTTATCTTCGCCGATGCCGATGACGGTACCTTGGCTGGTCTGTGGGATGGCGGCGATCACGGTGAGGGCACACAGACTACTAGGCAGACAAATCAGTGCCATGACATTACTACATTCCCAGATATCGGTTTAGCTGCTGGCGCGTGTTCTGGCAATGGTATCCTGTTGGATATTACTGACCCTGCAAACCCTGAACGATTGGATCAGGTTATCGATCCTGGATTCTCCTATTGGCATTCGGCTACCTTTAATAACCGCGGCGACAAGGTGATCTTTACCGATGAGTGGGGTGGCGGCGGACGTCCGAGATGTAGAGCGCAAGATCCTCTTAACTGGGGTGCCGATGCTTTCTACGACATCGTCGATGGCAAGCTGCAGTTCCGCAGCCATTACAAAATGTCGGCTCCACAGACTGACACGGAAAACTGTGTTGCTCACAATGGTTCTTTGATTCCTGTGCCGGGTCGCGATCTATTCGTTCAAGCTTGGTATCAGGGTGGTGTGTCGATCGTAGATTTTACTGATTCCATGAACCCGGTTGAGATCGCGTTCTTCGACCGCGGTCCCATCGATGAAGAAGAATTGATAACTGGAGGATATTGGTCCACCTACTGGTATAACGGCCACATCTACGGCACAGAAATTTCACGCGGCCTCGATGTGTTTGCCCTGCAATCCAGTGATTATCTGACTGAGAATGAAATCGCCGCGGCTTCCTTGCCGGAGCTAAACGGCATTGTGAATGCGCAGACGCAAGAGATCGTCGAATGGCCTGCGGTTCCAGTTGTCGCGCGAGCGTATATGGATCAGCTGCAACGCGAGAGCCGTATTTCTTCGGATCAGGCAGGCGAGCTAGTTGATGCGCTAGAGCGTGCCGAGGCTTTGTTAGCAGGAGATAGTGGCAACCGGCGTAGTACAGTTCGAGCGCTGAATAATCTTGCCGATGATTTCTCCGATGTTGCTGATGACTTCAGTGGCATTACCGGTGTGCGATATGCATCCCTAGCGGACACCTTGGAAGGCATAGCAGATAGCCTGTAGAGCTTATAAAAAAAGGACAGATCGCGCGCAGTAGTGCGTTATCTGTCCTTTTTTGTGTCTTGGGTTTAGTGCTGCGGGCTCTGTCACGCGAATTGGGCCCTGCGGCTGTAGTCAGACCCCTTCAAAACGCCTACCGTTAGTACTTTTTGACTTTTGCCTGTATCAAGTATCAAATGGTCGATCAATATCACCTCCTTAATAGCTGTTGTGAATTAGCGGCTTATGTAGGTGAATGACAATTCAGTGCCCTTATCTGTAAGGAGGTAACGAATGGCAATCTCGATGAAAACTACAACAAAAATGAGTGCTCTACTCGCATGTGCCAGTTTATTCGCTCTTCCAGCGCAGGCGCAAGATAGTGTAAGACCGGACTTAGAGGGCATTTGGACCAATGCCTCACTGACAAAACTCTCTCGCCCGGCTGGGGTCGAGACGCTGGTAGTCACGCCAGAAGAAGCTAGGGTGATTGCTGCTAACACGCCTATTGCTGGCCTTGAAGGAGGCTTGGACGAGGGTGACGGTGTAAACAATACCCCATCTGCTGACGACGAAGATTTCGGTACCCGTGCCTATAACAATTTCTGGGTAGAGCCGGGTGCTAATCTTGCAATGATAAAAGGGGACTTTCGTACTTCTTACGTTGTTAACCCTGAGAACGGTCAGGTGCCCCGTCTCGATAATCCGAATTATGATTTCGAACGCCGCAACTTTGGCTCACGTTATGCAACTGGTTTTGGTGATGCTCGAGGCCCTGAGGCGATCCCAAATGCGGAGCGTTGTCTGATAGGGTTTGGGAACAAGGCAGGCCCCGGCATGATGTCCGCCCTGTATAACAATACCTACCAATTCGTCCAGACTGAAGACTACGTGATGATTCTCGTAGAGATGGTTCACGACGCCCGTATCATTCCAATTTTCGATACGGCTGAGGATGCGCGTGCGAGTAGACGACCACTGGTTCTGGAGCAATGGTTTGGTGATTCAGTTGGTTGGTATGAAGACGGCGAGCTGGTTGTCGATACGGTAAACATTAACCCGCTGCAATTAAGCCAGAGCTCGATTCCGATAACGAAAGCGGGGCATATCGTCGAGCGCTTTAGCCGTTATTCTGATAACGAAATTTTCTATCGTTTTACTGTCGAAGATAGCAATATCTACAGCCAGCCTTGGACTGCAGAGCTAAGCTTCTACGCCACCGACGATGGTTTGTATGAATACGCTTGTCATGAAGGCAACTACTCGATGCCAGGTATATTGGCTGGTGCCCGTAGGTTAGAGATGGAAGAGGCTGCGCGCGAGTCAAACTAATCTAGGTTCAAATTCGATATCTTATTATCGCCATCAGGAGCGCCCGAAGAATTGGTGTTCCTGATGGCGTAGTAACATTATAAGAATCAGAATGCATTTTCTCCACATTTGAAGCTCGGCATTCGAAATGCAAGCAGGGCGCCTTCCTCATAGATAATCTGAACGTTTTAAACAGAGTGTAAGCAATGAGCAAAACTAAACCACTCGAGGGCTTTAAGGTCATCGACTTTTCAGCCGTCTTCGCCGGACCTATATGTTCTCGTTTTCTTCGTGATTGTGGTGCCGAAGTGATCAAGGTAGAAAGCCCCGGTTTTGGTGACCTCACCAGAGGAGTAGATGGTATTACCCCTGTTTTTGCTCACTTCAATGCAGGCAAGCGCAGTATCGCAGTAGATTTGAAGCAGCCCGATGGGCAGTCACTGGTCAAGCAATTAATTAGTGAGGCAGACATTGTCTTAGAGAATTTTAGGCCTGGGATAATGGCCAAATTTGGACTGGATTTCGAAAGCCTACGCGTTAAAAACCCTGAACTCATCTATTGTTCAATCTCAGGCTTCGGTCAGAGTGGCCCCCATGTTAATCGCGCGGCTTATGCGCCAATAGTTCATGCTGCTAGCGGCTTTGATGCCGTGCATGCTCAGTCGCAGCAAAAGCCAAGTGAAGACGAAATTATGCGCCCTAATAATTGGGAAATTATGGTCGCGGATATTCTTACCGGCAGCTATGCCTTCGGTGCAATTCAGACAGCGCTACTTGGACGTGAGCGCGGAGCAGGGGGCAGCTATATCGATGTCAGCATGATGGAATCTATGATGACGCTTATTCCTGCACACATACAGTCGGCACAGATGGAGCAACCTGCGCTTATAGGCAGGTTCTTTCCGGTAAAGGTGAAGGATGGCTTCGTTATGGTTTGCGCAGTTTCGGATAAAAATTTGGAATGTCTTGCGACAGCACTCGCTAGGCCGGACCTGTTAGACGACCCTCGTTTTGTACGGGGCCCACGAACGCAAAATTTCTATCTATTGGCGGAGGAGGTCGAGGCTTGGTCCGCCTCGCTGACGGCTCGCGAATGTGAAGAAGCGCTGAATCGTGCTGGCGTACCGTGCAGTTTGTATCAGCAAGTCGACGATTTGTTTGCCCACCCTCAGGTAGTCGAGCGAAATTCATTTGCCGATGTCCACGATGATGTTCTCGGTGATTTTTTAATTCAGAATATGCCGTTTAAGTTTTCCGGCACGGACAATGCGGCGGCTTCTTGGGTCGCGAAGCTTGGTCAGCACACGAATGAGATATTAAGCGAGCACTTGCATCTTGAGCCGGAGGAAATAGAAAGTTTGAGAGCAAGTTCAGTGGTTAGCTAATTGCAAAAAGAGGAAATCTTCGGTGTAGACAGCAAGTAGTAACAGCAACGCAGATTCTTCGCAGATTCAAAAATCCAGGCCAAGGAGTTGGATTCTGCGACAGGCCTCACAAGTAAACCTAAAAATACATTCTGCATCATTTCGTCACAGATTAATTGCTATCGTATCTGTAGAATACGGCCGATTAGATATGATGATGCTTAATTCAACAACCCGACCCCTAGTTCGTTCCTTAGTGTTGGCCATTTCGATGGCGATTACTGCTATGGCGAGCGCGCAGATTGACCAGAACGAAAACCCCACCGACGATTCGACCATAGTCTACCCGGCTGCCTATTTCGCGGATTTCCTGCCGGTATCTGCCAACGATATGATAAGTCGTATACCCGGCATTGGCCTTGCCATGGGTCGCGGCGGCGGTGGTGGTCGCGGGCTCGGTTCCGGTCAGGGCGAGATACTCATCAACGGGCAGCGCACTACAGGAAAGGGCAATACAGGGGCGAGCCTGTTAAGCCGAATTTCAGCTGATCAAGTGCAATATATCGAGATCATCCGCGGCACCTCGGAAGAGCTGGATGTTCGTGGTGCAGGGCAGGTTGTTAATGTCGTGCTATTGGATATGCCTTCTCGATCGAGCACTTCAGTTGAGCTCAATGTGGACTATTGGCGAGACGGCACTTTAGACCCCGGCGGGCAGATTTCCTATAGTGGGCAGGCAGGCGATTTTAACTATCTGTTTGCGCTTGAGGCGGAGTCCAACTACAACGGTCGTATCAATCGAGAGTTCAGCTTTGACGCGAATGAGAATCTGATAGAGGCGCGACGAGAAGATTGGGTTCGAGACCAAACTGATTTCCGGGCCAACATGAATCTGGGCTATAGCTTCGAGAAGAGTGTGGTGCAGTTCAATGCCTTGCTTGAAACTAGATCGCCTCCGAATGATATCTACCGTTCTATTCATGACTTAGTTGCCAACACTCTTAGGTTTCAGCGAGAGGCAAATACTAATGACCGAGACAACTGGGAGATTGGCGGAGACTATGAGTATTCTCTAAACAATGGCGGCAAGTACCGCTTTCTGTTTATTGTGAATGATCGCGATTTCCTCTCCGTAAGAGAGCGTTTCGATGTTCTGGCGGATACCGAAAATAAGAATCTGTTTCTTTCCAACTACGGCCGCGACCGCGAGCGGATCGGTCGTACTTCCTATACGTTTAATGTAAACGATGCGCAGGGCTTAGAGCTGGGTATCGAAGCTTCACAGACCATTCGGGACGGCGAGTTACGTCAAGGATTGGATGTTGAAGGAGTAGGGTCTGCGGATTTTGGTGGTCTGGTGCCGGTGGTGATCTCTAATAGTAAATCCACGGTGGAAGAATTACGTGCGGAACTTTTCGCTGTGCATAACTGGCAGTTAAACCCCAAGATGTCGCTGGAAAGCTCGCTTGTGTATGAGTCGTCAACCATTGAACAGACCGGAGACGTTGGCAACAAACGAGACTTTGCCTTTCTCAGGCCTAAGGTCGATTACCGTTTCGATATTACCCCTTCGCTGCAATTACGTGCCGGAATCGAGAAACAAGTATCGCAGTTGAGTTTTTCCGATTTTAGCGCCACTGTCGATGGTTCCGACGAGGACCAGAATACGCAGGCTGGCAATCCTGGCATCGCGCAGGAGCAGTCCTGGCGTTATGAACTCAATCTTGAGCTGCGCCTGCCTAATGATATTGGGGTTCTAAACTCTCAGTTCTATTACAGAGACATACAAGATGTCGTCGATCGCATCGATGTCTCTCCTAGCCCCGACAATCTTCAGTCGGCTCGTGGAAACATAGGCGACGGCAAGCGCTATGGCGTTAATCTCGATCTTAGTGCTAGATTAGGGTTTATAGGCGCGCCGAATGCGCTTTTTACCACGGGTTTAAGTTTGCGTGACTCGGAGGTCGTAGATCCTTTTACCGGCAAGTTGCGCAGACAGCGAAACAATGGTCGCTGGACCGCCAGATCCAGTTTTAGGCATGATATTACTGGGCTTGGGCTCAGCTACGGTTTTCGCTATGAGATGAATTCAAATGGCGGTAGCGGCAGAACCTCAGTTGATATTTTTGATACGGAAGAGAGAACGTTTCAGCCTGAGGTGTCGGCCTTTCTAGAAAAGCAGGCGTTTGGAGGCTATACATTTCGCTTCGAAGCGAACAATATTTGGCAGAACGAATTTTGTAGAACCCGTACACGTTATGTAGGAGCCACAGCAGACGGCATCCTGGAAGAAGTTGAGAACTATTGTTCTGGCGGCGGTATGCAGTTGGCGTTGAAAATGAGAACTACGTTTTAGATGTCCCTAATCATTGTAGAGTCCCAAATAGCGTGAAGACTATGGAACAAACAAGGAACATTTTGCTAACACCTAGCCGGCAGCTTGGTAGATTGCTTCGATTGATCTGCTTGTTAGCAGCGACTCAACTTGTTCTGCTGTCATGCTCATCCACGGGCAACATACCCTCGCTTGCAGCGTCGGATGCAGTTTTTGAAGTAGCACCGCCGCCAAACTTTACCCGCGGTCTATTAGAGCGCCGCTCGACTGAGCCGCTCTATCCTATACGGGCGAGAAATCTAGGCATCGAAGGTTGGGTGATGCTTGGCTTTTCCGTCGATCCAGATGGCGAGGTAGTTAATAACAGTATTCGGACACTCGAAGAGCAGCCAGAAGGTTTTTTCGAGAGCTCGGCTATTAACGCAGCTAGGCGACTTGGCTTCCAGAATGTAAGAGGTGAGCTGATTGAAGATGTGCGCTATGTGTTCCGCTATCAACTCGACGGATTGAATGTCGTGCCACCCTCCGATTCTGCCGCTGACATCATTCAATTCAGAGAGATGCTGCCGCAGCGTCTGATTACGCCACCCTATCCAGCTGTAGCCTTGGAGCTTGAACTCGAAGGCTATGTCGTCGTGAAGTTTACTGTCTCTGAGACAGGTGCCGTTCAAGACATTGCCATCGATGAGAGCGTGCCAAGTGGCGTGTTCAACGAGGAGGCTGTTCGAGCAGCGCAGCGCCTACGATTCGAGCCTAGGATCGTGTCTGGGGAATCGGTGAGGGTGGAAGATGTGTTGTTCCGCTTCAACTGGAACCTGCCCCGCTAATTAATTCACCCCTTTCTGGTTGTGCGAATTTTAGTGCAAGACAAGTGCATTCTGAAAATTGCGAACTAATCGGGTATGCTTTTCGCTCGTTTTTTCTTAGTATTGCGTTGCTGGGTATACAACGCTCGAACGGGAGTGGCACTTTAAAGCTAGAAAACTCTAGATAGAGTGATGGCCTCAGGGATAAAGACTAGTAACAAGGACTAAAAGAATGAAAGCTTTAAATCTTGCAGATGGCGATATTTCTCATCGAAAGGAAATCATCCAGCTCTTGAAAATGGTGATTTCTCAGAAATGGGCGGTCTCCTATGTAAGGACGGTTGGCAAGAAAATCACCTCTCAGCCTATAAATCTGGTTGGCGTAAAGGCAGACGAAGGGGCGCTCACCATTGCCTATGATTCTGGCATCGCAGAGATGAAATCCAGTCAGCCATTGATGTTTCGCGCCCAGAGTGGAGGGGTATCAATTATTTTTCAGAGTCCGCTTAGGGAATCCCACGACGAAGACACTGTCACCAAGGCTTCTGCGCTGCACTATTTTGAGCTTCCTTACAAAGTTGCCTGCACGCAACTGAGGAAGACTGTGCGTGTTAATTTGGAGGCGATAGCTGAAGTACCAGTCGTGCTCTATTTGGTAAATGGGGCTCTGATTGAAGGTACGGTAATAGATATTTCAACAGCGGGTGCCAAGTTCAAAGTGAATCAAGATCTTGGTAAAGAGTTGCGAGATCCGCAGGTGCTTGATGCCTGTAAGATAAGTTTGCCTAACGATGCAGCGCTGCAGTCGGGAGCGCAATTGATCGGCATGGTTAATGATGCGGACAGTGGTACGTCTTACTTGCGCTGCCAGTTTGTGCACATGCGCACCCAAGACGAAGAGATGCTCGATGGATTTATCAATGATATGTTGCGGCAGATAGAATCGTTCGCTGGAAATGCTGATAGTTGAGTCTTGGCGACTCCACGTGGTCGCATTAACGATCAATAATTCGATTGCAAAGAAGGCGCTGTCTAGAGACCGCGCCTTTTTTTATTTATAAGGAGAGAAGTGCATCCATCCAGTTATGATGTATTTTTCTCCCGAGTTCACAACGTTGCCTCTATGGGCATGAGTCCATTCCCCAGGCCAAATCAGCGTCTTCCCTTTTTGTGGTTGGCTTTCGAAATTTTGATGTTCGAAATGCGTAGAGCCTCCGTCTTCAACATCATTCAGATAGGTCATCCAGGCAAGTACACGGTGAGAGGTGTCCAGCGTCGTGCGCTCTGAATGAAGCTTCATGAAATGTCCGCCGGGTTCATATTTTTGAATATTGAATGAACCGATCTCGGCGTTTGGCAAAACATTTTCGAGAAACGGCCATTGTTCTAGGTAATCCTTATAACAAGCGAACAGCGTATCCAGATAGTTGCGTAGTGGTTCGTGATCGGCCTGTTCTAAATCGCGGGGTCGAATAGCGAGGTCGGTTGAATTCTTAGACTCGGTATTCAGTCCGCCGGCGGTTCTTCCCTTAGTGTGATTGGCCGTATGGGTCTTGAAGAAGTTAATGAGTTCGTCACAGAGTGTTAGCGGTTCTATATTCCAGCTACCAATGAAATGTGGAGCAGGTTCTGGCAATTCTAGCTTGATGCGTTTCATGGCTTGCTTCCAAAGTTGTAGTCGATGCCTTTGCGAGTATCGAAATTGACCACGCCAAAGCCGCTTGTTTCCATCTCTAATCCCTCTTTGGTTTTACCCATAGCGAGTAGCACCGAGCCTAGAGAGCCAGCCGCTTCGTGCATAGTAGGGTCAATCTCTAGCGCTATGCGATAACTAGCAGCAGCTTCCTCTAATTTCCGCTGGCTCCATAGCGCGCTTCCAAGATTGCAGTGTGCATCGGCTAGGTCAGCTTGAAGGGATAACGCCTTGCGATACTTGTTGGCGGCTTCTTCGACATTCCCTAATTTTTGTAGTGCGGTGCCTAGATTGTTGTGGGCGTGTGCGTAGTCAGGTTTTATGGCTATCGCCTTCTGATAGCTGGCGATAGCTTCTTCCACCAAGCCCTGATTCTTCAAGGCCGAACCTAGGTTGCAATGCACCTCGGCAAAGTCAGGATGAATTGCTAAAGCGTTTTGGTAGCTGCTTACAGCCGCGGCCAAATCGCCCTTGTCTAAGTAGGCATTGCCAAGATTGCAGTGGGTATTGGGATCCCTAGGATCGAGTCCAATAGACGTGTCATAACTTGTTATTGCTTCATCGAGCCTGCCGGAATTTTTTAGCGAGATGCCGAGGTTAGCATGGGCCCTAGCATGGTCTGGTTTAAGGGTGATCGCTTGGCTGTAGCAGGCAACTGCTTCATCGAATCTACCTAGGTCGAGAAATACGTGTCCAAGATTGCAGTGTGCACTTACATATTCTGGTGCTTGGCTTAGCGCCGCTCTGATCAACTGAATCGCGGTTTCACTCTGCGCGGCCATGTGAGCAATCACGCCAAGCCGATGCAGTGCTACCGGCTCGTTTGGTTCTGCCTCCAAAATCTGTCTATAGATTCTCTCGGCTTCGCCAATTCGGTTAGCAGATTGATGCTCCGCGGCCAGAGACAGACCATCCTGAATGGACATGGGAGCTTGCCCTCGGGATGCGTTCGTTGCCTGGTCGGGGTTGGAATCTTTGGGGGGCATGTTTTTAGGCTCTCCGGCCTGAATCTCTTAGTAGACTTTAAGTCTACACCGCCGGCCAGAAGCAAGAAAGTGTACAATAAGGGATGAATATTGGCTTCCCAAGCCTACTGGCAGGTCAATTGGCGATAATCACAGAATGTCGTTTGCTAGGGGTAGCTTCCTACTTTGGCAGGCCCGCTAAGTTAGAATTGCTTGCTTGCTTGCGTGAGTAAATACACTGGCTGGCTCTCATTTTCGGCGGATTTTGCTATTTAGAAAACTATAGCTGTGCTAACTGTATGCTCCTGACTGGAAATTTAATAAACTAGCGTGAACGCTTCTAAAACGGTTTAAACAATGATGGAATTTGTACCACCTAACGCTGAACGGCTTACCAAGGTCAAAGCTTCGGATATTAAGGTGGGAATGTACATGTCCTTCCCCGATCGCCCCTGGTTGGAGACGCGTTTCATTTTTCAGGGAATCTTACTGACTACCGAAAAGCAGGTCAGCGAGGTGCGTAAGGAATGTCAGCATATCTTTGTAAACAAAGAGAAGAGTCGGACTATTCAGACTGCCCGGGAACCGGTGCCTACTGAAACGACGGCACCTCCAATATTAAAGCCTGTCGAGAAGGAATTTGTTGCTGCGCAGGAAGCGCATGTGAATGCTGGCAATCAGATTCAAGAAAATCTAAAACGTCTTGTGGCTGGCGAAGGTATCAATGTAACGCGTATCCGCTCTTCGGTTAAGTCCTGTGTAAAAAGCATTGTTACTAACCCGAACGCACTCTTGTGGCTTGGTCGCCTGCGTACCAAAGACAACTACATTGCAGAACATTGTCTCAACGTTGGCATCTTGGCAATCGCCTTCGGCAGGCATCTCGACATGAGCTTGGATGAATTAGAGATGTTGGGTATGTGTGGCATGTTGCACGATGTTGGCAAGCTGGACGTTGATCAAAAGATTCTAGATAAACCGGCTAAGCTCACCGAGGAGGAGTTTGCGGTTATTAAAGAGCATTGTCGCGCTGGTAAAGAAATTCTCTCGAAAGATGAGAATATGCCTAAGCAAGTTATCGAGGCAGCATTTGGGCACCACGAAAGAATGGATGGTTCAGGTTACCCCCGGGGCTTACAAGCTGATTCCCTGAATCTCTATACGCGCATGATCTCTATCGTCGACACCTACGATGCGATAACCACGAGCCGTTGTTACGATCGATCCCGTCCAGCCGCCGAGGCAATCAAGATTTTGTTCAGTTGCCGGAATACGCAGTTCGAACCAATCCTAGTGGAAAAGTTCATCGAATGTCTGGGTATTTATCCGACAGGATCTTTGGTTGAGTTAAAGACAGGCGAAGGGGCAGTTGTCATCGATTCGAATAAGAATAGTCGACTTAACCCTAGGGTCAGCATCGT
>OLHJ01000029.1_pt1 | contig 72473 bp, 60 predicted proteins | sample 1609491 | NCBI WGS metagenome assembly OLHJ01 (sample SAMN05416861, study PRJEB24817) | seawater metagenome | isolation source: Sea water | place: Canada:Atlantic | collected 2013-11
TTAGAATTCTTCAAGTTACAGAATCGGAAGGCCCTTAGTTCCACTGCCTCATAATCCGTTTGTCCGGGGTTCAAGTCCCTGTGGGCCCATCAATTTTTCTTACCTTTCATGTGCTTACGATTTGGAGCGACGGACTATGGGCTCTCGCAGTCCGTTGGTCCTAGCGCCCGCTTCACTACATCTAAGCGACTAGCTACTTTTTGGGCCCTCTGTTTCTTGAAGTGATTCTCGCTAAAGAAAAAAGCAAAATCTTCAAAAGCTATCGCCAATGACAATGTGGGAAGAGCGCAGCCTTGAATCTGAAACTAGTCTGTTGAAGTTGATCCAATTTTAGGATGGGCCATCAACCATTCCACCACAGTCGTGCTGAATGAGTCTGAGAGTGCAGGAATATGTGCGCCATCAGTGATGGTCCACAATTCAGCTGAACCCCCAGCTCTGCAGCTATTATCATAGCGAACAACGATCGAATCTAAGCCCGGCAAATTGCGGTCAAGGTCAAGCTGCGCGACCTCTGATCCGTCAATGTCGCAACCATTGTAAGCAGCCCAGCGCTCAACCGTTTCAACAGCACTTGGATAGCTATTCCCTCGAAGATCGCCCCCTGCATAGGCAATGGCATTGTCATCGGTCCCGTGAATATGAAGTATATGAACAGGGTTTAAAAGTGCTGGGCCAGCGACTGTCGCGCCGGCTCCGGTTAAGCTTGCAACTGCTGCAATTGCCTGGGAATTCTCAAAGGCGGTTCGATACGCCATGAAGCCGCCGTTTGAGTGGCCTATTAAATACACGCGATTGCCATCAACATTATATTGGGATTTTATGTTGCCGATGATAGTCATTAGGTAATCCACATCACTTATTTGACTGTCCTGGAAATTGCAACAGGCATCAGAGGCGTTCCAGAACCATGCCTGATTACCTTGAGTTTCTCGCTGGCCATTAGGGGCAGCGAACAAGAAGCCATAGTTATTCGCTAGTGCTCCAAATTTCATGTAGGCGTCCTGCTCGGCACCTGCATTTCGGCCATAGCCATGTAACAAAAGAACTAGAGGGGCAGGAGTTGAGGCTTCGTAGCCAGCAGGAACAGTCAAGGATAATTCTCCTCGTCCTGTGTCAATTGATTGCGCTGCAGCGAAATTAACGCTTATCAATAATGCCAGAGATAAGCAGTTGATAACTATTTTGCCCATGTGCAGTTCCTCCATTTCTCAAATTTAGCAATTTTTGAATGAGCAATAACCCGCTTAAGCTCTTAACCTTGGTATAGAAAGTAAGAAAAGAAAGGGACACTTTATGGCCAAATGGAATAAAGGCTTAAGGCTTAACGGAAGGGGCGCCAATGGTTTAGTTAAACTATCAGCACCCCTTAGAATTCTTGGCTAATCCACAATCGCTTGGTGCACCGCGTTCTCGAAATCTCTCTGCACTGCTGGAACCGGCTGCTGAAGCATGATGACTCCAGTGAGCTCTTCCGCCGGGTCACTCCAAGAGCGCGTACCTAAAGCGCCACCCCAACCAAACGCTCCCTTTGAGCGACGCTCATTCGATTCCTCAGTAGTTGCTACGGTATAACCAAAACCTTGGTCACTAACGCCTGGCATTGCATTGAATAGATCCCCCACTTGATTGCTCGACATCAACTCTACAGTTTGAGGCTTTAACAACCTGTTGCCGAAGAGCTCTCCGCCGTTTACCAGCATCTGCTCGAACCGCAGATAGTCGCCTGCTGTACTTTTAAGTCCATAGGAGGCCCCGAAATAAGTCGAATGGCTCGTATCATAGATAGCCGAGTTGGGGGGAGTAGCGGTGTCGCTGTCGACGATATCGATAAGACGATCCTGATATTCTTCGGGCACGTTCCACCACGTGTCGTTCATGCCGAGAGGCTCGAATATGCGCCGCTGTACGAACTCATCAAAAGATAAACCAGATTCGATTTCAATAATTCGTGCAATTACATCCAGTGCAGTGGCCGCGCTGTACCGCCAACGATCCCCTGGCTGAAAATCTAGCACAATCGCGCCGTACTTCGGTACGTTCGTGGCAAGCGAAGTACGTGTATCTAACCACATAACCGCATCCCCCGAGATAGCGCTACCTAAGCCCCCAGAGGCGATCCCCGATGTATGTGTGAGTATGTCATGCACCGTAATCTCACGCTCGGCGGGCACTAAGCGGTGCTCAGGAACATTGGTCGGGAGAACGAAGGGGGGACTGATATCTTCATCCACGTTATCGCGCAGTACAGCAACCTGCATTTCTGCGAATTCTGGAATCCACTTACTGATTGGATCGCTAGGACTAATCAATCCCTCTTCGATCAACATCATCGCCGCAACACCAAGTATAGGCTTGGTAGAGCTCATCATTATGAACAGAGCATCCTCCTCCATGGGTTTGCCATCGGCAACATTCATGAGCCCATGCGTCTCGAGGTGCACTATTTTGCCGCGCCTAGCAACGCCAGTAACAGCGCCCTGAATAGTGCCTGCATCAATATGTCCTTGTATAACATCGTTAATGCTGTTTAGTTCTTCTGTAGACATGCCGACTTCTTCGGCGCTGCTCGCCCAGGGTAAATCATTCGCAAAGCTTAACCCGCCGAACCCACAGAAGACTAAAACTAGTAAAGGCAGAAATCGCTTGCTGGTGAAATTATTTTTCATTGTCTAAGACCCAAATTCTTTTTATCTATTTGTTATGTTTTGCCAAATATATCACTATGCTTCAGCCTTACATTTTTTTCTTGCCCGCAAAAGTACCCATGGAATTCCCTTGCACAATGACAGAGCCTTTAACCGTACCGTCACTTTCTAACTCTCCTCGGTAAGTTATGTCCGCGCCCAGCGCAGCACTTGGGAATGTAAATTCGAAATTGTTACCCTCATAGGTTCCAGCAATTGGTCCATTTGCCAGTTGTCCAGAGTAGGTTCCGGACATTTTTCCTTCGGCTTCTTGAACCATTGTAATCTCTGCATTTCCACTACCTGCATCGCCTAATACAACGGCAAAAGCCCAATCGCCACTTACATCAGCCGTCGCAAGTTGTGCGAAAAGTGAAAAGGTAAGAAGTAATAGTGCGTTGCGAATAATTATTCTCATTTTAAATCTCCTATAGGATTCAGATGGAACTGAAAAACATGTAAGTAGTCATTGGATATAGAGTAAAAACCGACGTGTGTTCTACTCTATGCCCTTCTGCTCAGCATTTTTACACTGGCACTATTCGGTAACTTCGACAGATTCTGGCATCAGTCGAGCAATTTTACTACCTTCGCCATTTTCAAGTAGAAGATAAATCTCACCATCTACGCCTGACTCTATGTCACGCACTCTTGCGAAATCATCCAACAAGATTTCCTGCTCAATCACTCTGTTCCCATCAAGACTGAAACGGAACAGCTGCATAGATTTTAGTGTGCCCATCAAAATGTCATTCTTCCATTCAGGGAAGGCGTCACCCTGATAGAAAATAAAACTGGAAACCGCAGGAGACGGTGTAAAATCTACCAGTGGCATTACAATATCTTCGATACGGAAGAATTCTAATTCATCCCTACCGTAGTTCACTTCGGTGCCAGAGTAGTTGATACCAAGACTGTGTAATGGCCATCCAAAATTACCGCCAGGCTCAATGATGTTAAGTTCATCTCCGCCTCTCGGGCCCATTTCTGTGCTCCACAATACATCACTGAGCGGATTGACTTCCAATCCATGTGGACTACGGTGCCCCCTGCTCCAAATACTGTCTAGTGCACTGTCATCGCCAACATAGGGGTTGTCATCGGGAATGCTGCCATCGAGATTCACGCGGTGTATTTTCCCCCAGGGTAACGCCAGGTCTTGCACACCTGACATAGTATTGGGGCTCCTGGCACCTATTGAAAAGAAGAGATGTCCTTCGCTGTCGAATGCTACTCTTCCGCCAGCACCGATATCAGAGCCGATTTGATAACTTGCCTTGTCAAATTCGATGATGGTTTCCTGATCAATCCATTGATCGTCTTCTATGCGACCTCTGACAACTTTGTTCATACTTGCTGGCCTATTATATTGCCTGCTTTGGGCAGTACAATCTTCGCAGCGATCTGAGAAGTGCAAATAGATCCAGCCGTTGTCAGCGTATTCAGGATGCAGTATTACTTCAAGCATCGAACCAATGCCGCCGCGGGGGTTAGCATCGTTGTAATAGCCTTTTGGCGAGCCCTGAATCATTGTTGATTCTTGGCCATCGGCAGAGATTAAGAGGAGCCCTCCCGTTCTCTCGGTAACGAGAAACTGTCTGTCGGGCAGAATTGCCATTGAGAAAATCAGCTCTACAAGCCCCTCGACCACTGGCACTGCTGTAAACGAATGTTTTTCACTGACAACAACACCTTCAGGGAACTGTACTGGAGTACGGACATTAAACTCACCGTATGGCATCGAGTCTCTTTGTTCAACGATGAAGACTGCCAGCGTTCTTATTTGAGTTGTGGTGAGAGCCTCCGACCAAGCAGGCATTCCCGAATTGGGATAACCCTCTGCGATACTGACAGCCACTTCTTCAAGTGACTCACCATGGAGAAGATCTCTACCCAAAAGCGGCACACCTATTGCTTCTCCTTGCAGTTCACTACCATGGCAGACGGCACACTCTTGCTCATAGAGAGCCTCGAAAGCTAGGGCGCGTTCTGCGGCGGCGTAAAGATTGCCCGTGCTAACCGAAAATAAAGTCACGATAAGCAGAACAAAAAGAGAAATGAAGAGCTTTCTAAACTCAGTAGAGCCTTGTGAAACACAATGCATAACGGTTTCCTAAAAGTGATCTGAGGTAACTAACTAGCGGAGAATACTTGCTTATTGAGCAAGGGCATCCATTTCGGCTCTTCTGGCACCAGCTAGAATTCCAGGTAAAGAGTAATTCCCTTCGTGGCAGGCATATTCGAACAACGCCGTCTCTTTATAGAAAGAAAATTCTCCACCCCAGGGTTCGGTGTAGATAGCTGGGTCTTCGACTCTAAATTCATAGAAAATTTCATCGTCTGACCAGCGAGTCAATCGCTCGATAACCTTTCCTGTGGGTGAGATATAGGAGCCTTGTAGTGGATTGGGCTTGATGGTTTCAATAACCAGCGTATTGCCCTCGTACCTGGCTATGGAATCACCGAACCAAGGCTCCATATCTTCGTTACTGTGTTCGTCAGCAAGTGGAATGATGCGCACCTCGTGGCCCATTTCAGACATGAGCAGGACATGATCTTTAGTTTGTACGAATTGGTAATTATTGTTGTAGATTCCGTTTTGCATTACCGGGCCTATTATGCCGCCGAAGGCAATGCAACGCTCACCAACAGGCCTGGTCTCAGGACCATCGAAACTACCAATAGGTGGTAAGTGGGATGCTCTGCGAAGTGCTCGTCCGCCTTCTTTATAGGGAATCCGGCCATTGGCAGGTTCGGTGACCCAGGAGCTGCGAAACTCACCCTTAACCAACCCCATGGAAGGTCCATTATCGACCCAAAATGCATTATGCCCCCGCGACCCGAACGCTGCTGCACCCGCCTGGGCTTCAGTTACTGGGTTGGCCTGCTGCTCCCTGTCCAGACTCAACCAAAAAGAATTCTGAGCCATTTCATAGGCTACCTCGTCACTTAGTACGAGCCCCTCAATCCCAGGCCGTCTTTCCATGCGGGTAATGGAGCGATTTGTCCAAATACCCTGAAAATCCGGCGCGCCGAACTCTGTTAGTTGGGGCACGTAACCGGGGGCTTGAGAGTACGCTAAAGGCGCTATGGCCAACAGTGTGAGTACAACGCTAGTGTGTAGAATCTTAAAATTAGGCATAAACAGTTCCAGTTTTGTTGAGCGCATGAATCCTAGTCGTTACTGCTCATGCACAGAGCTTATTAGCAATCCTCATATAATGAGCAGGCCTCATTATCGATGACCTATAAAACGCAAGAAATCTCTATATGGAATTAGAGTACTTACTTTCAAAGCGATAATCTAGCGATAAAACTCACTCTATCTCAATACGGCCTCTAAACATCGATAATTGAGTCGAATTCATTACTGTGGCATATTAGCCGCTATTCGTAGACTTAAACACTTGGAGCGAACACTTCTTTGAGCATCACCACTGTCACAAAAATCAAACGGCCTTCTAAAGAACAGCGCATCGACACTATTGTGGAGTCCGCACGAAAAGTGTTTTGTTCCTTTGGTTTCGAAAAGGGCTCCATCGGAGATATTGCTAAGAATGCGTGCATAGCGGAAGGGACGATTTATCGCTACTTCGACAGCAAGCGTGATTTACTCGATGAAGTATTGCGTCGTCACTACTCCATACTATTCGACGACGTCGAACAAACGTTGCCGATCATCGAAGGACCCAGTAACCGGCTACGCTATATTGTTCGTCGAATTCTTATGATGATTTCTGAAGATCGAAGTATGTGCGGGCTACGCACAATTCACGCACGTCAAGTAGATGACAAACGTCCATCGCTCTCCCACGATCAAAATCGCAGAATGGCGGTATTGATGACAAAGGAAATCAAGAAGGGTATGGCGGACGGCTCATTCCGCTTAGACACTTCACCAAGCATTGTATGCTACATGATTGGCGGCGCAGTCGAGATAACTGAGTATTCCTTCATGAAAACCGGAAAGGCAATTGATGTAGACAAAGTAACGGAATCGATTTGGCGAACAATCCACAACGGCATGAGCTCGAGCGATGCAACTGCAGAGTCACTGACCGGTTTAGTCGAGCGGTTTGAGCAAGCCGCCGACCGACTGGACCCAAAGTAAAAAATAAAATCTAAACAAATGGGTTAGATTTATCCTTTTGATCTACATATTCTCGTCGATAGTGACTACCAGGAATCAGTAATGCGAAACCCACTAATCAAGTTTGGTCTCATGACCTTTTCAATACTCGGATTAACGGCATGTCAAAAAGTAGACTCGCTCGGATCTTTGCCGCATGCAGGTGACATTGTTTTTACCGAGATCATGCCGCTTGATACTGCAGACGGCTCTAACTGGATGGAGCTTTACAATACCAGCGACACCAGTATCCAATTGCAGCAATGTATACTCAGCAATAAAACCGGGCAAATACTGACAATATCTGAATCGTTGATGGTTGAGCCAGAGCACTTCGCAGTCTTTAGTAGTAGTGCTGTTGAAAGCACCGCACTACCACCATCTTTAAGCCAGCCCAATTTCGATTTTCCTGTAGATGATTTCCAGCTGAACTCTAACGAAACTCTAAAGCTGCTTTGCGACAACCGCTTAATCGATCAAATAACATATGACGTTAATTCGCCAGAATATATGAACATTACAACTTCTTGGCAGCGTCACTATCGTCCTAACGAACCCGCAGACTCTATAAGCAACGCCTGGTGCCACACGAATCCACTTGAAAACTATGAATACGGGTCTGCAAAATTCGCAACACCGGGTAGAGCAAACTCATTTTGTTCTTCAATCGCGCCTTTCATCGCCTACGACAATCAGGCAGCCGTAATGATAGAGGGTATAGACCTGGAAGCTACCTTACGCGTGGCTGAGGCGGAGATGGCACGCAAATCAGCTACTTCAGAACTGGTAATATGGGGTATACGAGATCAAGTTATTACGCCGGAAATTGCGAGGAAGGTTTCTGAACTGTATTTCTCCAACATCGACATGCTCTATGAATCCACTCCATTCACCGCAATAGATTGGAATCACGCTGTTTGGCATTTCGCTTGGGCTATTTCTAATTTGTATCGAAATGGAGACGCTGTGATCAAGAACGAGTTACAACTAGCCTATGAGGATGCACAGAAGCGACCCGAAACTCTTGATCTTTTTAAGTATATTGCCATCAACTATGTGCGCGGAGAGCGCATCGTAATGGGCGATGTCCACACGCCCGCGCACGAGGCCGTGCAAAAACTTATTGTCGCACCGGGAAACGCTGGCTACTTAAATAGCTATGAAGAATATTATGAAAAAAGAAGGGGTCCTATAACAACAAAAGCAATTAATGCGGTCTATATCGCTGGAAAATCCCTTTCAGATTTATTTCAGTAATGCGGATAGATAGGTATTGACAAGTTAACTTCCGAAATCGATAAACCGCTTCCTAATTACTTCTACATTGCCGCAGCATGAGCACCTAAAAAGCGCTGCGCTTGATGCATCGATTTGAATTTTCGCATGTCCCGCTCTCTCACTCTTGTAGGCTCGTGCGATAGCTCACATCGATTGTTGGCGTACTGCGTCGTATCGTGAATCGTCTCAGGAATAAGCTCCCTGTGAGCCACACCGTAACTTCTCAATTTATCTGTAACAATCTTCCTGGGTTCCCCACCATGTTTCCCCAACAGCCGCTTAAAGAACCGCTTTGCGGCTTCTCCATCTCGCCTTATCTGGAGAAATACGTCCACCACCTCACCGTCTTGATCCACCGCTCTCCATAGGTAGAGCCGCTCACCCTGAATCCTCACGCACACCTCATCAATGAAGAAAGTGTCACCATATCCCTGATGTTTTCTTCTCAACCGCTGAGCGTACTGCGGCCCGAACTTGTTGCACCAAAGGCGAATGGCTTTATAGCTGGTAGTCACGCCCCGCTTGGCCAGTAGGTACTCGATGTCACGATGACTAAGGTTGAACCGATGGTAAAGCCACACTGCATATTGAATGTTTTCGGGCGGGAATCTGTGTCTTTTGTACATTCTTGTTGAATTCATGCGTCGGACTCTGGCAGATTGGGAGTTAACTTGTCAGCGCTATCGATCAAGGTGTCTCTGGCTTTACAGTGATCTAAATAGTCCCATACCGCGTATTAGAAGCTCTAGTAATTTATCTAAACAGGGCACAACCATGGCTTACACAATTGAAACATCGCTGGGTGAAAAGCAAACCAGCCTGTCCCTATTAAAGGTGCTCGCGGAAAATAGTTTTGACTCGATCTTGGTGACTGACGGAACGGCCCAGGGCAAAATTATTTATGCGAACAAAGCTTTTAAAAAGTTAACCGGGCATGATCCAGCAGATGTAATTGGAAAAACGCCACGTATGCTTCAGGGCGCTGCTACTGACAAAGTCGTTATCGGTAGGCTCACTACTGCATTGAAGACAGGTAAGAAATTTGAAGGAAAAGCCATCAATTATAAAAAAGATGGCACACCATTCATCATGTATTGGCGAGTGCTTCCCATCAAAAACGGTAAAAATATCGAAGCTTGGGTTGCCATCCAGAGGGAAGGCGCGTCTATTTGATATTTGATTTGCCAAGCTCACTGCGAACGCCGCCGTGAGCTTTGGTATATTTTTAGTTGGCATCACCTTGCTATTTTTGAAACGAGAATGTACCGCAGATAAGCCACTAATATTTGTTGTGAATGCGTTCTGTTATTAATAGTCTCTAAGAGAAATAGGGGGCACGGATAACTTAGTAACTTAGGCCTCCTCCGTCATCGCCCGCCGAGGCCAATCCGTTTGTCCGAGATTCGAGTCCCTGTGGGTCCACCATATAAAAAGCCCATTCAATAGTAAGTGGTCGGGCTATAGATTTTCACAGTCCATTGGTCATAGACATAATGCCCTCTTATCACTTTCTCTATATTTCTCGGACAGCGTACTGGATGAATTCAGGTGAGAAGCAGTGGCGCTTGCATATTCTTGATTAAGCCATATAACAAATCCTGACAGATTAGCAGTTAACTTGTCAGTACCGGAAAAAGAAATAGGGTCTAACAGCAAAGGGAATTTCCGACCGATTTCTTTGATCTTGAGCTTTACTTTTGCAGTACAAAACCAAAATACGGCTGCTGGCGTTTACTTATTTTTGTTCTCCAATATCTCCCTATTAGCCAGTAAGCTTAGCCTATGCCCGAAGGACCAGAAATACGGCTTGCCGCAGACAAAATTGCGAAGGTGCTTGTCGACAAACCAATACTATCAATCTTTTTTGGATTGCCAAATCTAGCTCGCTGGGAAGAGGATTTTGCGTCCAGCTACGTGATTTCCATTGAGACTCGAGGCAAGGCCTTGCTAACACACTTCGCAAATGGCTTAACTATATACTCTCACAACCAACTCTATGGTCGGTGGTATGTAGTTAAAAGGAACCGATTGCCATCCTCAGGCCGTTCTTTGCGCATGGCGATACACACAGCCGAGCACAGTGCGCTGCTGTACAGCGCTTCAGATATTAGTGTTTGGGAAACCCAGCGGATTCTAGAGCATCCGTTTTTAGCGAAGCTTGGCCCGGACATATTGAGCGAAGAGCTAACTTGGCGGCAGGTTGCAAACCTCTTAGCCTCACTTAAGTTTCGCAATCGCGGAGTTGGGGCCTTTTATCTGGACCAAGGTTTTGTCGCTGGAATAGGAAACTATTTGCGATCTGAAATTCTTTTCTTTGCCAAGGTCAATCCCTGGGCTAAGCCAAATCAATTAAGCACTAAAGAGTTAAACCAACTAGCTAGGGCTACGCTGGACGTGTCTCGTCGCAGCTATAAAACAAAAGGAGTGACGAACGAGGCGTTTAGAGTAACTCAGTTAAAAAAGCTGGGTCAGACTCGAAGTCAATTTCGTCACGCGGTATTCGGAAGAGAATCCCAAGCCTGTTATGACTGTGGCAGCGATATAATTAAAGATAGCGTGGCATCAAGACGACTTTACTGGTGCCCAGCATGCCAATACGAGACGAGTGAGAGACTATGATCCCAGGGAAAAAAGACTTTTTATTCGTGCCTCTCGGCGGATGCGGTGAAATCGGGATGAACTTAAACTTGTTCGGCCACGCCGGTCAGTGGTTGATGGTAGACTGCGGAATCACTTTTGAGAAGGATGATACAAACCCGGGAGGTGGCAATAGAGTCGAAATGCCCGACCCAATATTTATTAGTAACCGCAGTGATGCCCTTGTTGGAATGATCGCGACTCATGCACACGAAGACCACATAGGAGCAATCGCTCATCTATGGCCCCAATTAAGATGTCCTATTTACACGACGCCGTTTACACGGAATGTATTGCTTCGAAAACTAAGGCAAAGGGGAATTGATGCACCTATTGTGACCGTTCAAGAGGGCGAGACTATCACTCTTGGGGGTTTTAGGGTTACTTGGCTTCCCATTACCCATTCGACTGTAGAAACCAATGCGCTGCTTATAGAAACCTCAGCTGGGCGGGCGTTGCATACAGCAGATTGGAAAATTGATTCAGCGCCTATTGTTGGCCGAGCGTTTGAACCGGATGTTTATCGACGGCTAGGCGATGATGGGATCGACGCTATAGTGTGTGACTCAACCAACGCCAATCAAGCTGGCCATTCTACTTCTGAGTCAGAATTGTTTGAAGGACTGTTAGCAGCCGTTAAATCCTCCACGGGGCGGGTAGTAGTTGCTTGTTTTTCTAGCAATATTGCGCGCCTGCAAACCCTTGGTCATGTGGCGGAAGTGTCAGGGCGCTATATAGGAGTGATTGGCCGATCGATAGAGGCCATGGTGACGAATGCTAGAATGGCGGGTTACTTAAACGAACATTTCAACCTAGTCGATTCTTTTAACCTAGGCTATCTTCTGCCTAATGAGGTATTGGTTGTGGCGACGGGGAGTCAGGGAGAGTCGCGAGCTGCTTTGCAGCGACTGGCGATGGATACCCATCCGGACATTACCTTAGCTGCGGGGGATCACGTGATCTTCAGCGCCAAAACTATTCCTGGCAACGAGATCGAAGTGGGTCGATTGGTGGCTGCCCTTGAGAGCAAAGGTGTTGAGGTGACGCTTTCAGAGACCAGTTCGCGGCCTATTCATGCATCGGGGCACCCTTGTCGGGACGAATTACAACAAATGTATGATTGGATAAAGCCTAAAATTGCAATACCTGTTCATGGCGAAGCTTTGCATATGCAATGCAATGCAGATATAGCAAAGTCATGTGGCGTACCAACACAGTTGACTGGAAGCAATGGTGATGTGTTTGACATTGTTACTGGCAAAATACTAAAAGAGCGCGTGCCAGTAGGTCGACTCTGGTTAGATGATTCAAAGCGAGAGGCGCTTTTAGCAAAGGTTGAGTAGCGGCCGACTCGCCAGTTCGGCAATGGCACAGGAATATTCCTATAAAAAATTAGAAATCCAAATGCCGTAACGGCACGTATATTAACCATGGATAAAGATACATTATTCTACGACGATGCCTGTCCAATTTGTTCAGCAGAAATGGAAAAGCTAGCGAAGCATCATGACAATGGTCTAGAGCTTACGCCCATTTCCATGCTGCCAGTGGAACACCAGGCCGCGCTGCGCACGGAGCTGCACCTTAGAACCGAGGATGGCAAATGGCTAAAAGGATTGGAGGCAAACGTGCGCGCCTGGCGACATACACGTTACAGCAAGGCGACGAATTTGTTGCTCCACCCCATGTTTCGCTGGATAGCTGAACTGGCCTACCAAACTTGGCTCACTTATTACCAATGGGCGCGAAAGCGCAGAGAAGCGAAGGATTGATGTGTCATCTCAATAACTTGAAATTAATATGCCCCTCTGACTCGGGAGGGCCAAGCACTATTCTTATTGTAGTAAACAGTGTTGATAAATTAACTCTCTAAATCCACAACAACCCTGTAAAACCACTTCTACGCGGCAACCGCCTTTCCCGACGACGCAAAGGCAAGTCCGCGGAAATATCGATAGATTTCTATCACACTAATGCCTGCCCAGACTAAATAAGTTACATCCGGCTCTATGCACATTCAAAAATCACTGCTCCTGATACTTTTATTGGTTTGTGATCGATCAGAAATGACCCATTTAGCGAATTGTTACGTATCAATATTAGAAGTGTTTATTAGTGCTCGCTTCTTAAGAATTTAAGCACTTAAATTCAAGTAAAAAGGATGAACAATGAAATTTCTAAACACGATGCTTGTCGGTTCTTTAGTAATACTTTCTGGGTCGGCGCTCGCAGAAAGCTACGAAGTGCAAATGCTCAATACAGGCGCAGATGGTGTAATGGTTTTTGAGCCGGCAGTTTTAAGTATAAATCCTGGAGATTCTGTTACGTTTAAAGCAACGAATCCTGGTCATAATTCAGAGTCTATGCAAGGAATGATGCCAGAAGGTGCGGAAGGGTGGAAAGGAGGTATGGGTCAAGACGTTACCGTGACTTTCGATCAGGACGGTGTTTACGTGTACCAATGCGCTCCCCATCTTATGATGGCTATGGTAGGGGTTATCAAGGTCGGTTCTGGACCGAATCTAGAAGCTATAAAAGCTGCCGCGACAGACAAGAAAGCAGCTTTTATGATGGCTCAGGACCGTTTAGATGGTTACTTAAATCAATTATGAGTTTGTATTATATCGCGATCTCAAGGGTAGGTGGTTTACCTGCTCTTTAGGAAGCCACCGATTAATGCACACGGTAACAATGGATCAACTAGAAACCTAGTCATATGCATGAGCGCTCTGCGACCGAGTAATGCGTATTTTCGTCAAGAACCTGCGCAAAGGCTTAATCATGAAAAAACTACTAACAACAGTAATTTTATTTTCCCTCACCGCAGGTGCTAGTGCGGATATTTATTATTGTGAAGATACTATGGGAGTTTCAATAGACAGGTTTGATTTTGAAGCTTTGAATAATGATAGCGATAATTTCATCTCACATAACTGGCTGATTGATACTGATAAGGGCTGGCGGCGTACAGATAACCCTCACTATGAAGGGGTATGCGAAGTGAATAAAGGCTATACCGTTTGTAGTGTGCGCAGTATAGCTTTTGGGGAGGCGACTTTTGCGATCCATCCCGATGGCTCAAATTTTACTCTCGTATATCTCGATTACGGCTTGGATGTATTGGCGTTTGTCGGAACCTGTACTAAGGCATAATCATGAACCAACTACTAACAGAAATAACCCTACTCTGCTTTTCCAAGCACTAAGCAGTCCTCACAACCGTTTATGCTGAGAATCATTGCACAGTGAATAATAACTTGTCAGAGGCCTCTGAGAGCATCCTACTGGCTGCTTGGAAGCCCGATATTGCGACCACTCCAGCAACGTGGGGTGATTAAAGGGAAACCTTCGATCAGAATCACTATTCAACTATGACTGACAAAATCTCAACTATCGCAGACCTTAAAGACCTTCTTCAAAAGTTCAGGGATGAAAGGGATTGGAAGCAATTCCACGATGCGAAAAATCTAGCCGAGGCTATTTCAATTGAAGCTGCAGAACTTCAAGAACTGTTTCTATGGCAAGACAGCAAAACTGTAATGAAGAAACTAACTACTGACGAACGCTTTAAAAAAAGCGTGGAAGAGGAGCTAGCAGATATAGTCGCCTACTGCCTGAACTTTGCGAATGCAACAGGCATAGACATATCAAGCGTTGTAGTGGACAAAGTCAGCAAGAATGCCGAGAAGTATCCAGTAGGGAAGGCCAAGGGCATAGCTAAGAAGTACGACCAATTATGACCTTTCTTTGAACCAAAGACTAACAAACCAGAAAGTTCCACCGTCACTTCTTCCAAAATATTAATGACTAATTGATCTAAACGTCACTGCACCTTGTTGCGTATTCGTCATGCAGGTATTGACAAGTTAACTGCCTCATAATCCGTTTGTCCGAGGTTCGAGTCCCTGTGGGCCCACCAAATAAAAAGCCCGATCACTAGTAAGTGGGCGGGCTTTTCTGTTCATATGGCTTAGCGCCAAATCGCAACGCTCCAAAAACTGTATATTTACTCTGACCCCATTTATTATTTCATGCGTTACGCGCAGCGCTATCAGTCGCGCTTGTTGAATACCAGAATCTGGTCTTCCTGATCAGAGTTTGGAAACTGAATTATAATCCTGAGTTGCTGATAGTTTGGAGCAACAACCTTAGCCCCTATTTGCTGTACTTCACCATCCAAATAGACTTGGTATTCCACTGTCGTCGGAGCGATCTTCCGGTATGAAATTTTCGCACGTTGATCTTGGTTGAAGCTGGCAATGGAGTATTGCTCACCACTATATGAATAACGAGCGGTGGTGCCACTCAGAGAACCATCCTGTGCAGTAGTGATCACCATATAGGTGTAGGTTTCATCACTGTGATCGAAATAGGTACGGGATAAGTTAGCCGGTACGATGGCACTGCCGAAGTTAGATTGTCTGATGTCAATGTCCCAGGTGCCTAAGAAGGGATTTGCGCTTTGGGCGAGAGTGGTGGCGCTGGCCAGGGTAAACAAGAATGCGATCAGCAATGCCGATAATTTTTTTAACACAGTAGGAGGCCTCTATAGAGTCTGACAGTCTGGTGATTGTCATAGTGCGCTTACCACAGGTCTATTGCAAATTGCGGATAATGGGACACATGGGGGCAGCTTTAAACTTAGAGTCTTGAGCCGCATTATCGCTTCCTCGGTGACATTCGGGTTTTGTGTCACTTCTTAACTCTCAATGGCCATGCATGAGCAGCGATACCAATGCTACTCTCTGGGAAGTTTTAGCAGTAGTTTTCTAGAAATTCGATGTTTTATCTAATTGATCTAGTTGAAGGATCAGTCGCATAGTCTGCTGAAAACACTCGTGTCGAAGGTTCTGCCAATTGCGCTAGCGGTTTGCAACGAACGCGAGAGCACGAAGCCCCTAGCGGACAACACATTAACCTTGTTTAAAGCAGGAATAAATATCAGGGCGAAGCCGATCTAGCGGTGCAGTCGGCCTTATTGGAACCAAGCATCGTTTGCTAGACGTATTAAAAGAAATAAGACTCCCCAGCCTACTAATGCTAGGTTCTGGTACGTTTTATACCGAACGCCCTACTCTCAGGAGCTTCCAACTTCGTAGCAACTCAAATAATTGCTTGAATCATCACGTCTGATCGTCAATTTGTAACAATTACTTACTTGTAGATTGGCGTCTAATTAAGCACTATAAGCGGCTGTAATACAGACTCATAGAGTCATTTTTGAGACATCAGTCAGTGCCTCAAAACGGTATGCCCATATAGAGGAGAAGGAAAGATGGCGTATAAGAAAGTCCTAAGTGCAATTCTAGTTTCAGCATTGTTTCCAGCACTAAGCAGTGCTCAAGAATCCGATCAACACCCAACCTATGCCAAAGAGGTGTCGCGGATTATTCAAGAGAATTGCCAGATATGCCACCAACCTGGAAATATCGGCCCCATGTCCTTCACCAGTTATGAAGAAGTACGACCTTGGGCACCACTCATTCAGCTTAGGGTTGCAGCCCGTGAAATGCCTCCCTATCAGTATGATAGTGATGCCGGCATACAGCATCTTGAGAATGACTGGCGCTTGTCGCAAGAAGACATCGACACCGTCGTAGCATGGGTCGATGCAGGCTCGCCGCTAGGCAATCCAGAAGATTTGCCACAACCAAAACAATTCCCCGCTATGGACGACTGGCGTTTGGCTGATGAACTTGGACAGCCCGACCACACCATTAAATCTACAGCCTGGGATGTTCCCGCTGAGGGCCAGGATCTGTGGTGGAAGCCTGTTGTAGATTCTGGCATTGACGAAAGTCGTTGCATTAAAGCAGTAGAGACCCGTCCATCCGCAGCAGCCATAGGCTCAACCCACCATGCCAACTCGCACTTCAGGGTATTGGATGAGAATGGAGAGTGGGTCAATGGCGACCGCCTGTCTGAATTTGCGATCGGCAAACTCGGAGAAAAAGTACCTAAAGGAGCATGTCGAAAAGTACCCGAAAATTCAATGGTTGAATGGGAGATTCACTATTTTCCCGATGGCAATGCCGTCCCTAATGACCAGGTTACTATAGGCATCTGGTACCACGATGAGGAAGACAACTTTGTTGAAGAGGAAAGCTATCCTCAAAACTTGAGCGCCTATTTACTCTCTGGCGGAACCGACTATATGATCGCTCCTCATGGCACGCTTATGACGCAGGGATTCAGGTCTTGGGACCACCCGGTTCGCATCGACAGCTGGCAACCTCACATGCATCTGCGCGGCGTCGCAATGAAGATGGAAATGCTTGATCCGGAAACGGGAAGAATAGAAGTGTTGAGCCAGACTTCCAATTGGACGTCCGCCTGGAACCATAGCCACACATATCAAGATGGCTACCAGCCACTTATTCCTGCAGGCGCGACGATTATCTTGACCGCATGGTATGACAACACTAAAAACAATCCCATGAATCCCGATCCCGATCAGTGGGTTGGCTCCGGTCAGCGCACCACCGACGAGATGTCTCATGCCTGGATTGCTGTTTCCCACCTCGATGACGAAGCTTTTGAAGAGCTTCTTGCTGAACGCGAAGAGCGAGACAACAGCAGTGTTGCCGGCTCGGGTGGATCGGATTGATGAGCTTGTTTAAAACCTCCAAACTGTTGTTGCCAATTCTGATGGGGTTGCTTGCAGCCCCGCTTCACGCTCAGCTGCCCGAACGTTTCCAGAACTATCCCCTTGGAACACTCGGGGAGACCGGAGAGTTTGTGGCCCCCATGTTTAATGGCTGGATTCGAAACGAAGACAAATCAGTAACCATGATCTTTGGCTTCGGCAACCGAAACAGAACCGCGACCATAGATGTTCCACTAGGGCCAAACAACAAGCTAGAACCGGCTCAGTTTCAAGGCGCTCAGCCCACTCACTTCCCCGTTTACAAGAGGCGCGGATTCGTAGGCATCCAAGAACGGGGCGCCTTTGCAGTCACCGTACCTCCAGAAATGGCGGACACCGAAGTTATCTGGACGCTGACATCGGGCGGCAACACTTGGTCTGTACCAGGCCGTGCAACGTCAGCTGCCTACGAGATGAGTGCCGCCGAAATGGCCTCAGGCTCCCTGAAGCCAGCCATTCGATTCAACATGGATGGACCGGAGTCTGTTGATCCTGTAGGCATTTACGCAGAGCCTAAAGTTGTCACGGTGGGCCAAGCACTCACCCTCTCGGCTCTTATGCAGGACCGAGGAGTGCGGGATCTATATGCAGGCAATGACAGCTTATATGTCCCCCTCGGGACCTTTTGGGCCATGCATCAGGGCCCTGCCAAGCCGGAAATAGAAGCTGCAGAGATTACCGGTAGAGAGCGCGCAGTAGACTACGCTGGCGATCTAAATAGGGCCGAATGGACTGAAGTTTCGACTCAGGTGACTTTCTCGGAGCCTGGGGAATACGTGATGCGCCTGAGGGTGGACAATTTCGCGGCACCAGATAGCCAATTTGATAACGTATGTTGTTGGTCTAACGCTTACTTCCCCGTATCCGTTAACCCTTAAACCACGAACAATGTGCAAGCACTGCTTGCACATTGTTGACTACGCCTCTTCCTCTTACTCAGCGAATTCCTGGCCTGTTCCACTGCCTCATAATCCGTTTTTCGGGGCTCGAGTCCCAGTGGGCCCACCATCTTTCTTCATCTTTCCTCAACTTTTTTCGCATTATGATTTGGCGTTACGGACTATGCATTTTCGCGGCCCATTTGCCTAGAATTTTGAATATTTGTTTACCGCCCTTCCGCCCTTTCTCAAAATGATCTTTAACTTATCACTACTTGCTCTAAGCCCAATTAGGCAATCGGTGTGCGCGGAGACACAGCCGCCGGGTCCGTCCTAAGTTCTATGATTGTGGATGTTTCAGAGGATTGCGCACGGGCAAATGCAGCCTCAAAATCTTTCGTCTCGGTGACCACTTCTCCATTGCAACCATAGCAAGTTGCAAAGCTCGCAAAATCGGGATTGACCATTGTCGTGGCTGACGGGCGATCGGGATAGTCACGCTGCTGATGCATGCGAATTGTTCCGTAGACGCCATTGTTGACGACGATGACAATTATTTTTGCACCGTATTGAAACGCTGTACCAAATTCCTGCATCGTCATCTGAAAGCAGCCATCCCCAGCAAGGCAGATCACCTCTCTATCTGGGTGATTTAATTTGGCGGCAATGGCCGCAGGAAGGCCATAGCCCATGGACCCGGAGGTTGGCGCAAGTTGGGTTCGGTAGGATTTGTAAGAAAAATAACGATGCAACCAAGCCGCGTAATTTCCAGCACCATTGGTGACAATTGCATCTTCAGCTAGAACTTCGGAGAGATGACGAATGACCTGCTCCATCTTCACTGCACCTGGAGTCGGTGACGGCTCTTGCCAAGCCTCATAACTCTTTCGCGCGACAGTGGGCGATTGCTGAGTCATGCCCTCTGTCAGGCCAACGGCGCGGGCCAGAAAATCAGCCGCACGACAGGCAAGCCCCAACTCAGGTCGATAGACACGACCTATTTCATCTGCATCCGTGTGAATATGGATTAGGCCCTGCTTCGGATTTGGTACGTCAAAAAGGCTATAACCGCTCGACGTCATCTCGCCCAAACGAGCGCCCAAAACCAAAAGGCAGTCAGAGTTTCGCACTTGCTCTGTAAGTGTTGGGTTAGGCGCGATTGCAACATCGCCAACATAGTTTGGATGCCTGTTATCCAGGTAGTCCTGACATCTAAAAGATGTCCCGACGGGCAAGCCGAGTGCTGCTGCAAAGTCACCAAGGTTGTGCGCCGCCTCAGCGCTCCAGGGGCTGCCTCCGACAATTACAAAGGGGCGCTGAGCGCTTTTAAGACGATCAATAACTTCACCGACCACTTCATCACAGACCATTTGCCGGGCCGGATTGGCCGGGAGGGCATCTAGCACATCTGCCGTCGCCGATAGCATATCTTCGGGAAGCGACAAAACCACTGGCCCTGGACGCCCCGACACAGCGACATGAAATGCGCGTGAGACATATTCGGGGATGCGATCAATGCGATCAATTTCAGCCGCCCATTTAGCTAGTGGTGCATACATTTGCCGATAGTCAACTTCTTGGAAAGCCTCCCTATCACGCTGATCGCTTGCCACTTGCCCGACAAAAAGGATCATTGGCGTACTGTCTTGAAAGGCGACATGAACTCCTGCAGAAGCATTAGTAGCCCCCGGCCCCCGCGTTACAAATGCGACTCCCGGCGTTCCAGTCAGCTTGCCATGCGCCTCAGCCATCATCGCAACACCACCTTCCTGACGCCCAACAATTGTCTCTATCCCACTTTCATAAAGCCCATCAAGTGCCGCGAGATAACTTTCGCCGGGAACACAAAATACCCGCTCAACCCCTTGGATCTTCAATTGATCAACTAGAATTTTTCCACCATGGCGCATCGAGAAACCTCATTAAAAGATATTGACAAATTATGCGTTCAATTCGGTAAAAACTACCACCAATCCGACTTATAGTGCTACAGACTTTTCCCAAGACGCAAAAGCTCGCTACCCGAAAAATCGATAGTTCTCTGCCGATACCAAATACCGCCCCAGGCTAAACAGCTTGTAAACGGCGGCGTGAGCATCCAAAAAGCGCTGTGCCTTATGTATCGACTTAAACCTACGCATCCTCCTCCTTATCGCCCTTCCATCCTTTCTCTGGACGACCATACAGCATACTGGCTAACTTCAGTTGCGAATCAGTGATGCTTCTACAAATTTACTGAATTCCTAACACTAGTATCAAAGCGAGAACGTTCACTTTTCATTACTCAAGCCTGACAGTAACAATTTTGATGCTATTACGTCTGTTATAAGACAGAGCGGAGAAAAGTCCTTGTTTGTCTATTCCCGCTCTATACTATTCACGCGATGTGCAGGGTCACTTCTTTAGTACCCATGATTAATTCGCCAGGCAGAAATTTCAAACTCCAGGAACAACTAATGCCCTACTCAGTGTCTCGACCAACCATACAATCAGTCGCCTTCACAGCTTTGATAAGCTCACTAGTTTTCTGCACACGGGTCATAGCGGCCGAATGGACATCCCCTCTGACAGAGCACGGACATCCCGACTTACAGGGCGTTTGGTACTTCGGCTCGGAAACACCATTTCAGCGACCGAGCGACCTTGGCGAGACCGCAACCTATGACCGTGAAAAGGTGCGAGCTATAGAAAACGAGAAGCAGCAACAAAATATTGCGGCCGACGCAGCGTTAGACCCAGATAGGTCTGCTCCGGAGGCCGGGGTCTATATTGGTTTCGAGGCAGATTTCAATTTTGCTAACAAACGCAACAAGCTGACTCCTGTGAATGGTGAGTACCGAACTTCCCTCATCGTTGATCCACCAAATGGACAGATCCCGGCGAGGGAAGACTTTAAAGACTTCCATGCAAAGCGCAAAGCGATGGGTATCGATAACTACGACGGACCCGAAGCTCAGGATGCCAGCGAGCGCTGCCTTGTCGGCGGACTGCCGATACCCTCGCTGTATCCAATGCCCTGGAATGCGAACCTCCAGATCGTTCAGAACGAGCACTATATTGTCCTGTTAACGGAGATGATTCACGACGCGCGTATCGTGAAGTTAAATAAGGAACACGCTAAACAAGATCAAAACACCTGGATGGGCGACTCTATTGGGTACTGGGATGAGGATACCCTAGTCGTACATACGATCAATTTTAGACCAGAGCACTCTGCCTTCTTGTTACGCATGTCTGAAGATCTTCAGACTACGGAGCGATTTACCCCTTTGAACTCCACAGAAATACTGTATTCGGTGGAGCTAAACGATCCACAAGCCCTCTCGCAATCGTTTACTGTCGAGAGAATCATTCAACGCCGCCCCGCAAGCGAGCCTATCTATGAATTTGCCTGCCATGAAGGAAACTATTCTATGAGTGGAGTTCTGGCTGGCGCACGCATGGAGGAACGCATAGCGTCTGCAGAGAAGAGTGAGTAACTTAAGAAGAGACTAAACCCCAAGACGGGATTGGTCCATGCCACAAACCTAAACTCGCTGGAGTTCTTCGACTTACTTGTAACTCAAAGCCTCCGTTCCTCTCCCTCATATTCCGTTTGCGCGGACTTCGAGCCCCTGTGGCCTAGCACTATCCCCTACCTTTCATCGAGTTATGCTCTCGACAAGGGATAATCTTCTGGCATTCAGCAACTACTAATCGCAACGAGAGACGCGTACATCTAAACAAGTTAGCGTGGACTAGGGCTTTAGGTTGTTAAATTATAAGCGCCCTACTTTGTCCCCACCAAACAACAAGTAATCTGCTCTTTGAAGTTTGGCGTAGAAGTGGGGAAGTTAGTAAGAAAAAGAAGGATTGCACAATCCTGAGATCTATCGAGGATCACGCCATAAGCGAGCTAATTACAGACATGTCTTATCCTTTGCAGGTACTTCAACATGATTATAGACACTTTTAGTCGATTGCCACTCCATGAACAGTCTCGAATTATTGAGATGGCCTGGGAAGATAGAACCCCTTTCGAAGCGATTGAACTGCAATTTGGATTCGGAGAAAAAGAGGTTATCCAAATAATGCAGCACCAGTTGAAGCTGGCATCTTTTAGGAATTGGCGTCTACGCGTTCGCGGGCGGGCGACTAAACATACTGCATTGCGAGACCCCAATATATTGCGCGGCTATTGTAAGACTCAATACAAGATTCGACAGAATAAGAAAAGGTAGTGATGGAGAGAATCTCGTGACTATGAAAAAAAGTGATCACAAACAACCGCTCCCGTAGAAAAAATACATAGAAATATGAACATTTACTAACAGTCACTAAGGAAAAGCCGCCCCTACTGCTACAACTATGAATTTAGATCAACTGCCCAAGATAAGAAACGTTCGATGGATATTCGGCGACCAACTTAATGCTAATCACTCATGGTATGCAGATAAATGCGACGACACTCTCTATGTAATTGCTGAATTACCCCAAGAAACTAATTATGTAAGCCATCATGCACAAAAAGTGTGTGCTTTTTTTCTGGCTATGGAAGCATTCTCCGAATCACTCCAAAGCCGCGGCCATAAAGTTCTGCACCTGACACTTGATGACTCTATAGAATTTGAATCGCTGCAACAGCTTGTAAAGGTAATCATAACTAGAACTGGCTGCTCCAGCTTCGAGTATCAGCGACCAGATGAGCATCGCTTGCTTGGCCAATTACAAGAGTTGACCAGTCAAGTTAACATTACTGTGAAAGAAGTAGATAGCGAACACTTTTTGCTGCCTTTTGAAGAACTGCCCAGCTATTTTAAACCAAACACTAGCGTACGCATGGAGATGTTCTATCGCAAAATGCGCAAGCGCTTTAACATTCTAATGACCAATGACGGCCCTTTAGGCGAGCGCTGGAATTTCGACAAAGAGAACCGAAAATCTTTTTCAAAAAAATCACTCTCTGAAATTCCAGAACCGCTCATCTTCAAAAATGATGCTCGAGCGGTAATAGCTCGCATAGAAAAGCATAAGATAAAGACTGTAGGGGTAGCTGATGACAGCTTGCTATGGCCTATAGATAAAACTCAATCGCTACAGTTACTTGAGTATTTTTGTGAATTTGGCCTGTCAAGATTTGGCTTATATCAAGATGCGATGACTGAAAATAGCGAATATCAATGGAGTTTGTACCATTCAAGATTAAGCTTCTCACTGAACACGAAAATATTACACCCAATGCAGGTAATTCAAACTGCAATTCAAGCTTTCGAGAATTCGAAAGGAGAGATTAACCTCGCACAAGTCGAAGGTTTCATTCGCCAGATCCTAGGGTGGCGCGAGTACGTGCGCGGCATGTACTGGTCGAATATGCCAAATTATTCAACAGCAAATTCGCTCGATGCAAACAGACCTCTACCTAGTTGGTTCTGGAGCGGCAACACAAAAATGAATTGCCTTAAGAAAAGCATCCAACAGACCATGACTTACAGTTACGCACACCATATACAACGCTTGATGGTCACTGGCAATTTTTCTCTACTAGCCGGCTTGTCACCCAATGAAGTTGACGAGTGGTATTTGGGTGTTTACGTTGACGCAATCGAATGGGTTGAACTTCCCAACACCCGGGGCATGGCGCTGTTTGCCGATGGGGGTTTAATTGCATCCAAACCTTATGCTGCCAGCGGTAACTACATCAACAAAATGAGCGACTACTGCAAAGGCTGTGTGTACAACGTTAAAGAACGAACCACAGAAGATGCCTGTCCTTTTAATGCATTGTATTGGCACTTTATTGATAGGAACAAAGAGCGTTTTTCTGGCAACCCGCGAATGGCGTTTCCTTACAGCACATGGCGCAAGTATTCATCACAGGAACAGGCAAATATTATTGCTAAAGGTGACAGCTTGCTGACCAACCTTGAATCTCTTTGAAGTAATCAGGAGCACTACCAAATTGATTAATTCGAATGAAAAGTGTCAGAATGATTTGAAATTTCTACAGGCACGCGCCTCAACTCTACCTGCGAATGAGTGGTGGCTTTTGCTCAATATAGGAACGGGAATGGCGTCGATCGTCGTATAAGCTGACAGCTGCCCCTATCAAGAAGGGCTAGATTTATAGCATAATGTTAAAATAATCTCAGCGAGAAGACGTGATATATGAATAGAACGACAGGATTGCTCGCCGCTCTTTTGGTGACATTTTCCACCTCCTCTGCCTTCGCACAATCTGGTGTCTGGGACGGTTTAGCTCGAACAACATTTGATATTGCAGCGGCCACACTGCGCATTCCTTGCGCAGCTCTACAAGATGGTACAGGCATGGCCATTCCCGGCTTTGCTCCTGCATTCGCATTGAATTTGCAGCTCGTAGACAATGAATTAAGATTGATTGAGCCCATTCAGGCATTCGAAGAGATCCCCGAGATCTGCCTCGATACCTTAGTGGTCGATGGCAACATCGCCGTCTACTCAACCGAATCTGCAGAGCTGGATAGCATCGCTGCGGAGAATACCAACCGTTTTTATAGCATCGAGCTGCAAGCCACTATTCCGTCAGACGGCCCTATCAATTTTACAGCTGTCACTGTTGAAGATCGCCTCTATATACGACCATTCTATGAAGGTGAGATTTTTGCCACGCGTGCGGGTATTGCTCCCTACCCAAAAGAATTCGTTTACGAAAACGATTTGGTTGATGAAGCCCTACGCAGGATGCTGTTAGGTCTTAATGTGCACCAAGCCGGAATACTAGAAATCCAATGTGATTTCTATGACCCGCTGGAATTGCTCGAAGTGGTCGGCAGCCTGGATGGTAATAATCAATATCGAATTAAGCCATCATTGACTGCCGCTGATAATGACAAAATATTTTCCATCGATTGCACGGTTTTCGATCACGATATTAACCGTCTCGAACTAACAACTCCCATTGTCGAATGGATAATAACTCTTCCCTAGAAAGTTTTTTTACTCAAAGGAGTCAAGAGTAGCTTGATCGATAATTGGAGGTTACAAAAGCCCCTGTCTATTTTTAAAGTAAACTCCCTTACTAAAAGTATCGACTAACTTGTCAGAGCCTTTTCACAGACTACAGATGCCTTCCTGCAGGCAATTCGAGGAATTTTCAGTAATAGACCAGGTCACTCTGCCACCACTTGCAGCTCTTCCGCCATACTGAATGCCCGCATCAGTGCCATCGGACATATTTACCGTCATGCTATACAGGCGCACTTGCTTCGCGTACTGAGAGTTGCCGAAAAAGCGAACATCTACACCCGGAAGGCCATTCACTGCAGCGCCAATCTCGCCATATGATTTGTCACACTTTCGAAGATCGCCCTCTAGTTCCCAGCACAGCTCGATGGCGAGTTTCAGGGCATCCCAGTCCTCAATCACCTGAGCGAATTCAGCGCGTTTGACATAGTTTTGGTAGTTTGGCAGTGCCACGGCGGCCAAAACGGCTACAATAGCCAGCGCAATCAGCACCTCGATAAGGGTAAAACCTTGGGGACTTCGCTTCATTATAAATTCTCAATTTGGATTTACGAGAAAAGGTACCTTCACATACAGCGTTTGTCCAGTTTAGAAACCTATGTACGATCGGCTAACAAAGTACTGACTACGTTATTAAGCAGTTTTCTCATTTCCGCCACCTTACCAGGAATAGTCAAAGAGCAATCCGCCTCCTAACCTAGACAGCTATCAAACCACGCGCCGCTTCCAGATGGGACTGAGCTGTACCGAAATCGTAGATATCAAGAGCGTCTCGAATAAGAGCAAGTTCACTTCTGCCCGCACTGTCCTCACCCAATCCTGACAAAAGCTCAGCTGTCGTATCGATAGCATTGGGGTTATTGTCTGCCACCTCTGTAGCTAAGCGAGCAAACAGAGCGCTCACCTCTAGGCTGCCCAGTTGTGCAGTCGACTCTTCGAAGTTACTTAACCGCACTAAATTGTCGATAGCTATTTGCAAATTATCAAGATTGGCTTTAAGAACAGAAATATCGAGCTCTTCAAGCTCTAGCTCTAACTTCAGTTTTTGTTCAATATTTTCGGCGGATTGACCGACTTCTGCTGCACCAAGGTTATTCGCAATACCACGCAGCTTATGTGCCAACTGCAACGCTTGCTGATGCTGCTTATCAACCAGCAAATCGGTGATTTGTTGAGCGGTACCCATATAGTCCCTTTCCATATCCTGGAGGAGCTTAAGATACAGACTAGCGTTACCACCTACCCTATTCAGGCCTTCTGCCACATGCAGACCTTCCAGCTTCTCAGGCCACTGCTGTTCAACGGGTTCTGATTCAGCTACCGGGATTTCTGGCGCCACTCTATCTCCGTCTGCAATCCATTCCTGCAACTGCTGGAGTAGATAGTCAGGATCGATAGGCTTCGGAATATGAGCATTCATTCCGGACTCTTGAGCTTTGGCGCGATCTTCCGCAGAAAAATTAGCAGTCATCGCGAGAATTGGTAAATCTTTAAAATCTGGATTCTTACGAATGGTGATTGTCGCCAGATATCCATCCATCACCGGCATTTGTAAATCCATGAGAACGCAGTCATAGGCGCCCGTCTCAATCATTGCAACAGCTAGTTCTCCATTCAACGCCGTATCGGTTCTGAACCCCGCGTTGACAAGAATTTCGCTGGCAACCTGAAGATTGATTTCGGAGTCATCAACCACCAGAACACGAGCCCCTCGTACTTTAGACAAATCTAGATCTACTGGTAGGGTTTCGGCGCTTGGACTTGGCACAGAGGCCTCACCATCAGCTTCTTCGAAATCGAGAATAAAGCTAAAAGTGCTGCCTACCCCTTCTCTGCTCTCTACTGTTATCTCACCCCCCATCAATTGACTCAAACCCTGGGCAGTAGCTAAGCCGAGCCCTATGCCGCCATAGGCTCTACTGAAATCCCCATCGGACTGAGAGAAAAGTTCAAACAGCACTTCCTTTTTGTCTTCAGAAATACCGATGCCCGTGTCTGTCAGCTTAAACCTCACGGTGACTGCAGCATCGCTTTTCTTAAGAACCTCTATGACTAAATCGACTTGCCCTGATGGAGTAAATTTAATCGCGTTGCCCAATAAATTACGCAGTACAGTGGCAAGCTTATTTGCATCACCTTGTAACACCTCAGGGATCTTTGGATCACACTGAAAATTAATCTTCAAATCTTTGTGATCCGCAATTTGCTCTCTAGTGGCAACTTCTAAGTCACTCACTAAGCGCTTAAGGTTAAAAGGCTCATTGAGGGTTTCTAATTCATTCGCTTGAAGCTTGGAGAAATCCAATACGCTATCAATAATCCCAAGAAGGTTCGCAGCGGAGGCATCAACTTTACTTAAATAGTCTCGCTGCTGATCGCTAAGTTCTGTTTTCAGCCCGAGGTGTGTAAGCCCAATAATGCCATTCATGGGAGTGCGCAGTTCGTGACTCATGTTGGCCAGAAACTGTTCCTTGATCGCATTCGCTTCATGCAGCTTTGAATTGCTGTTCAGCAAATCCGCTGTGCGCTCCTCTACCGAGTGTTCGAGCTTATCTAGCGTATCGGTATAGTGATTTGCCATAAGCACTGCCATGAGAAGCACCGTCAGCGCAAAAAGCACATTCACAGAACTTGTGGTGCCCAGAAGTGCACCATTAAGAAAAATATCATTGACCACTGAGACAAGCGCCAGTATCAACATAGCGGTTAACATACCCGCAGTTCTATTTCCTCTGAAAGCATGCCAGCCTAGCAAGCTCGCGTAGAAAAGAGCCCAGAGTGCTATCAAAATTTGAAAAGAAGGCAGCGTCAGATAATGAATTCTTATTGTTGGTACTACTGCAACCACTGCGGCGTACATCAAGAACACATATTTAAAACAATTCATCGCCAAGTTAATGGGGATCTTGGTGATTCGCGACACCACCTCGATTGCCAAGAATGGAACTAAGAACAGCGAGACGAATTCAAGCTTTAGGTGCCATAGAAAAGGGATATCAATGTTGAATCGCCACTGGCTTGTTTCGAGAGAATAAACAGACAAGGCGACAGCGAAACAGCCAAACCATAAAAACTCGCTCATTGATGGGTTTCGGCGAGCAATAAAGAGATGGTAGAGACCAATAGCAAGATAGAGAGTCGCCATTAGAATATTGGGCATCAAACTCCGGCTTGCAGCTAAACGATTCAGATCGCCATCATTACCGATAAGAAACGGCCCTTCGTAAGGCCCACTGGAAGTTCTCGCGCCAGCATCCGGATAGCGCCAGACACGCAAAGCGAGCACCAGTCGTCCGTCTTGATTCAATGCAGCAGCCGGAATTTGATATACCTTATGCTGATTGTAACGGGGACTCGGTTGAGGGGGCAGCTCACCTACGCCTCCCAAATTGACACCGTTAGCGAAAAGCTCATAAGCACTCTCCACTGAGCCCAACATAACGGAAAGCCTGCTAAGCTGATTTGACAGCGAACTACTGCCAGATTCAAACTGAACCGTTAGTCGATACCAACCTAGACCGCTATATCCTGGATATCCTTCAGGGTAGCTGGACGGTACAGTGACCTCTTGCCACTGGCTGTCATCAAAATCAGCTCCTGCCCAATCCAGATCATCACCAGGGCTAAACTTCCACTGGCCCGCAATTGATACTGGCTCATTTAGAGAATCTATGGCTTGAGGCGCTGCCGACGCAGGTGTCAATAGCAACAATTGAAACACCAGTGTAAGCAGTAGCTTTACCATCTTATCCATAACTAAACCGCCAGGGCTTCTTCAAGCTTTGCGAGCAAGGGCACTGCAACAGCAAAATCAAAATTATCCAATGCCTCTCTTGAGGCGCTCAAAAGTTTCAACACCTCAATATCGTCCTTATGACCTGTGGCCAATTGATCAATAAGATCGACAGCTCCTGGGTCAGATTCTGAGACCGCTTTTCTCAATTCGATCAAGATCGCTTCAGAATTGAACACCTCTATATCATTCAAGCCCCCTATAGGTGACTGATCCACTTGAAGTCGAATGACTGACCCCTCCACTTCTTCAATCGCTAGCCTAAGAGCATCGATGTTTTCATGGCTAACAGCTTGCTCAGCGGTTAATAGCAATTCGATCTCTTCCGCTGTCTCTCCAATTCTTGTAGCGCCGAGATTATTGGCGATGCCGCGGACTTTATGAGCACTTTCGCGCGCCTCATCAACTTTGCCGTCCGCTAATAAGGCAGTCAATACAGAGGCGACATTCCGATACTCAGTAACCAAATTATTAAGTAGCTCGCCATAGAGCTTTTCATTCCCCGCCAATCTCTTAAGACCCTGCTCCATAGCAAGACCTGGATAGTTAACGCCTGCTTTTCCTTTTACTGACTCCTGTACCAACTGTTCGTCAGCCGCATCTATCGCGGGAAGATAAGCGGTGTAATCCGCAACAGGAATTGCACTTGCCAGCTGGCTATAGAGATCTGCTGGATCAACGGGCTTAGCTACATGACCATTCATACCCGCTTCAGTTGCTCGGGTCTTGTCTTCGCTCATAACATTCGCGGTCATCGCAATGATTGGCAATTGATCGAAAACAGAATCCTGACGGATTATTCTCGTGGCTGCGTATCCATCCATACCTGGCATTTGGATATCCATCAAAACCGCTTCGAATTTTTGGCTCTTGATTTTCTCTATGGCTTCTTCGCCGTCACTCGCTGTCTCCAAAGTTAGCGGTATCTTGTTCAGAAGCTCACAGGCTATTTGCAAATTAATTTCTGAATCATCAACCACTAATACTCGCGCACCTCGTATAGCTGACAGATCGCTTGGCTTTGTACTAGCGTCGTCACGGCGAATGCGACGAGATATCTGCAGACCGTAAACCTCCATGATGGTATCCATCAACGCGGAAGGTTTTATTGGCTTGGCCAGAAAAGCGTCAACTTGGTCTTTGTGCTCAATACTAGGCAGAGTCCAAGACGACAAAAGAATAATTTTGGGTTGAACCTGCAATTGACGTAGAGCAAGTGAAACATCTATACCTGTCATACCAGGCATCATCCAATCCAATAGGACCAAATCGAAATCAGGCTGTGAATCTACTAGTTCCAGCGCTTGTTCGCCGCTTTCTGCCAGCGTTACGCTGTAGCCGAATGAAGCTAGATACTCTTTCAAGATAATTCGAGTGGGCTCATTGTCATCAACCACTAAGACATTAAGACTGTTAGGCGCCTGAGCTACCTCAATTTGATGAACATCGATCTCCGAGACCGCAAACTCCAAAGTGAAGTGAAAACTGCTGCCCACATCTATTTCACTGCTGACCTCGATGGAACCGCCCATGGTTTCCGTCAACTGCTGAGAGATAGCCAAGCCAAGCCCCGTGCCTCCATACTGCCGGCTAATAGTATTATCGGCCTGGGAGAATGATTGGAATAGACGGCCTACTTGCTCCTGGGTCATTCCAATCCCATCATCACGAACATCAAAACGCACAGCGACCGTATCGCCCATCTGATGTATTTGACGCACTGCCACTACGATACAACCATGTTCAGTAAACTTTATGGCATTGCCGGCAAGATTAATCAGGATCTGTCCCAAACGTGACGGGTCTCCCATCAAGGAGTCAGACAAATTAGGATCTCGATCGAAGACCAACTCCAACTCTTTATCTTGGCAACGCACCATGCAGATCGTCGCTAGGTTATCGAGAACATCGTTCAAGGAAAACGGGATGTTTTCAATTTCCATTTTCCCTGCTTCTAACTTAGAAAAATCCAGAATGTCGTCGATGACAGTACGCAGGGAATTAGCCGCCCCACTCACTTTGGTCAAGTAATCGTTCTGCTTACTGTTCAAGTCTGTATCCAAACACAAACCTGTCAATCCAATTATCGCATTCATGGGTGTGCGAATTTCGTGACTCATGTTGGCTAAAAATGCACCCTTGGTTTGGTTCGCATCTTCTGCCTCGTGGCGAGACTCTTCTGCCATTTGAAAAAGTTGAGCATTACGAATAGCTGTTCCCAGTTGAGTCACATAGCGCTCTATCGATACTATCTTCGATTCACCAAGGTCGAAGCCTTCGGTGGAAGAGTTAAAGAAAATAGAACCAATGGATTTTCCTTCAACTGCAAGTGGGCAAAGTAGGAAGGACTTCATCTGGTGGTGTTTGTAGATATGCTGGTCACTAGCACCGGCAGCTTTCACCGCTTCCGCAGTAACAGCTCTAATATAGATAGTCTTTTGATTGACAACCGAGGACGCGATAAAAGAATCTGCCGCATCCAACGGTAGCCCATCGTCTCTCAATATTTTTTGTACCGCAGGTTCGAAACCCATCCCCGCGTCCAGCGTCATATGAAGCCTATCGCCATCGGCGTTGATGAGGAAAACACCCATTTGATCGAAGCTAAAAGAGTTCTTAAGGTCTTCATAAATTATGTTTATAACCTTATCAACATCCAAAGTTGAATTCACCACACTAGCAATCTGATTAATATCAGTGATTTCCTTGAATGCATGGTTAAGTTCAGCGGTGCGCTCTTCTACCTTGCTTTCTAATAAGCGCTCAGATTCTTTCAGTTCAGCAATCGCCTTACGCATGCCATCAGCAGCGGCAGCAAGCTTCCCTCCGGTCTGCCACATCGACAGCATTACCAGGGAGACAAGAAGAAAACTCAAACTCGCATCCACATAGAACATCAAATCATCAGGTACTGTGGGGGTGATGAGCGGCGGGAACATGGCGGCGATACTGCCCGTGAGAATAAGTGTCAGGGAGATCACAATGATTTTCTGTAGCATACTTGGGAGGACGAACGGCATTGCCATAATCACAGGCATAATCGAACACACCAGCATGATAGAGAACAGCCTAGATCCTACTAGAATAGTTACCAGCACCAAGCCATACCAGATTGCCACTATAAGGGAAACGGACAGTCTAATTCTGTCTCGCCTAGCGGCTAAATACGCCCCAATCGACACTGGCAAAAGGAAAGTGGTGACGGCTACGGTGATAGCTCCTGCCACAGGACTGCCGAAGCCAATGGCCAACGAGCCTGCTACTCCATCTGTTACTAGTAGCAATGCTATTGTCACTAAGGCAATGGGGGAGAATTGCCTAGCCGTCTCACTTATCGATGGTGCCTGTACGTTCATTTCCCTAAACCTCTTACTAAAATGTTAGCGCGTTGCGCAATAGAAAGTTATCATACCCAGCTCTATATTATTCGGAATATTCAAGGCTGATTATATTTGATGGACACATCACCAAATGACAAGAATCGAGTCCTTATTGTCGATGACGAACCAGGCAATATTAAAATTCTCTCCAATATATTAGCGGGAGAGTATTCAATGAGTGTCGCCACAAACGGCAAACAAGCATTAGAAATCGCTCGAGTGCAATTACCCGATATCGTTTTGCTGGATATGATTATGCCCGAGATGGACGGCATTGAAGTTTGCCAAGCACTGAAGTCAGATGAGTCCACTAAAGATATACCGGTGATATTTGTAACGAGCATGAGCGACACTGCCAACGAAGAACGCGGCCTTGACGCTGGAGCAGTGGATTACATTAGCAAACCCATAAGCCCGCCAATTGTGAAAGCCCGTATCAAAATTCACATTCAGAACTATCTCAGCAAGCGCTTTCTTGAAAATTTGCTGTCATCCCAAACGACCAGTCTTGACGATGCCAAGGAAGAAGCCAAATCTCTATTGGTCTTTGTTTAGCGCGCCACTTCAGGCAGCCTTACTCAAGCTAATCATGTTATCTATATACTCGACGAAGCTGCTGCGGTACCCAGTTCTGGTTTTCTTCCAGAATTGCTGAATCCGAGGAACAGAAATTGCAGCCTCAGTTCGGCGACCCCAAGCTTCGAAATATTCAGGGTCCAGCTTCTTCTTTTGATATTGTACAAATACCAGCTCATTCAACTCGAAGAGCGCCGAAAGGTAGCCTTCGAATTTAAGCGTTTCAAGGGGCTCTAAATCGATATTTTTGGCCGCTTTCAATCGAATCTCAGCCAGATCTCCCGAATAAGATTCGGCTCTAAATTGAATTGCCAGCTCCATAACGGAATGAATACTCGCGTCTCTAGTCTCAGCCGCTTGGTGCTTAAGCTGCATCGCCAAGTACGCAAGTGAGATAAAGACTCCAATAGAGCCCAAAAAATCGCCAACCGCGCCAACTGCATCCCAATTTATAACGTCCAATGTACCTATTCCTGTGCCCAGACCGAGCCTTTGCTATTTGTTTATAGTGATAATATCTGCGGTACGAATTATACCCGGATAGGGAGAATTAATACTGCAGGAATTTATTCAATTGTCATTTCCCCACTTGCAAAGGGTATCCCAACGTCTTATTGGCCCCGCCATTTGAATCTGTGAACTCGCGAGGGAGGTAGAGCTAGCTCCAACAATAGATCTACCTCTTTGTTTTTTGCATTGCAAAACTGTGCTCCATTACCCTATGATCTTCGGCCATTATGTAACAATTCAAAAACAATAGAACCCCGCAGAGACCTGTTCACTCTATCATCCTATTGCTCTATATTGCATGAGTAGAACGCTCTCTTTCTGGCCGGCCTTCAATCAAGGGAAATAGATGAATCAAGCACTGTGGTGGAAAAGATCTACGTTGTTGAGCCTATTACTAGTCGCTTTTTTGATATTTCTTTGGGTCTTGATGAATCGATATCAGCCAGAGAATCAGCTTATTAACGAGCTAGAAGTCGAAAGATTCCTTGCCGACAATTGGGGCAGCCAAAATTTGGGTGAAGATGCCACTCCCTTGATAGAAATTAGAACCGGCATATTTATCCAATCGCTGGATTTCCTAAATTCTAGCCAAGTGCATCTAACCGGATATATATGGCAAAAATATGAGAACAAACCCACCCATATAGAAATCAAAGAAGCAATTGGCACGAGTAAAGCGGGGTTCACCCTGCCAGAGCAGGTTGATCAAACAGAACCAAGCGAAGCCTATAGAAAGCGATTTCTCCAAGGAATCGAAGTGTGCGATAACGTTGTTATGGGATGCCCTGAAAATCAGGCCTGGGATGAAGAATTAATTGGCTGGTATTTCGAAGCCACACTACGACAACCTTTTAATTACGACGATTACCCATTTGATCATAAAACGGTATGGATACGCATGTGGGCAAATGATTTTTCTCATAACATCGTACTCACCCCAGATTTTAGTTCTTATGATGCTACAGGCTTAGATGATATTTTTGGAATAGAGAACGATATTGTGCTGGGCACATGGAAGCGAGAAGACACGTTTTTCGATTATCACCTAGCAAGTTATTCTACTAACTTCGGAATTCATGACTACGTCGGTAGAAATGCTTTTCCAGATTTACGCTATAATTTTGTTATCAAGCGACAATTTGAAAGCGCATTTATCGTCTATTTATTGCCGCTATTTTTGGTGTCGATCCTGCTGTTCTCTGCGCTGCTGACCGTCTCTGAAGAACAAGACACCCTAGCCCGTCACGGCTTCAACACATCGGATTTCATAGGGGGTGCATCCGCCCTCTTCTTTGTTGTAATGTTAGCTCATATACAATTGAGACAAGAGGTAGGTGGATCAAATATCATCTATATAGAGTATTTCTATATTTTGATGTACGGCATTCTTGTGCTTGCCACAGCAAACACTTATCTATTTTCGGTAAAATCTGCGGAGAACGGAAGCTGGCTAGATATAATTCATGACAATGACAACCTTATTCCTAAGCTTGCCTATTGGCCTGTAGTTCTAAGCGGGCTGGTCATAATTACCCTACTCAAGATTCTTTTCTAGCACTAGCAAGTACCAAAGCACACGCTCGAGAGAGCGAGTAGAAAGAAGTCTAGATCATCGCAACAACTCAGAGACTAAATCTATCCTCTGTGCTCGCATTCTGTCTAGACAAGCTTCGCTGAAACACTAGCATAATCCGCTTGCCTGGGGTTCGAGCCCCTGTGAGCTCACCATACAAATCAATACACTAAACAGTGCTGATAGCGCAATTTTTTGCTCGCACGCAGCCTCCCTAATTTGACCTCGGTGTCACATGCCTTTGATTGGCGTTTTCACTGAACCGCCGCAGTATGATTTTAGACTCATCAAGACCCATTTATTGCTAAGCATAGTGACAAAAGTTACGACAACCTATATGGGCTAGCAGTTAACTTCGCATATTTGCTAAAACTATTTCATATAACAATCTCCCTTCTTCTGGCTTAGAGGCCATTGGAATTGCAGTACATATGTACTGCCGCAGATCGCAGAATCAGGAAAGCTAGAGAGCTAATGAACCTATCGTCAGATCTGCAACACGCCCTATTCCTAGTCCTAGGCGATGAAGAAGATGTTTCCAGTCAGCTATGCGCTGTTGCTTCGAAGATCGGATTCGAAGTCAGCACCTGCAATGACTACAATTCTGTCGAATCCGCAATTGATCAACATAAACCTGACATCCTCTTCCTCGATCTTCACTTTGGGCGGCGCGATGGTGTAGAGGTGTTGGCACTATTATCGAGGAAGCGCTGCAAAAGTAGAGTCTATATATTTGGAGCCATAGATGAAACCATTCTAGATTCGGCCTACCGAGTAGGCCTTCAACTAGGTCTCGACATGGGTGGATTCTGGAAAAAGCCTCTCGATATCACCAGCATCGAGGAACGGTTAGCATCAGAAGCAGACAAACGATCGCGATTTACTTCAGATAACCTGCAAGCGGCACTGGGGCCCGGTGAGTTTGTAATTCAATACCACCCTATTATCGTAGTTGCTACAGACAGAGATACACCAGTCATAGGAGTTGAAGTACGCCCTCATTGGGAAACTAAGCGGGGCTCCATAGGTTGGCTCTCGCAAAATTTACCTTCGATGCTTGAGAACAAGCTAATGCCGGAATTCAACTACCTGTTGATGGACAAAGCATTGGAATCCTATTGTGAATGGTTAAAAACAGATTTGAACCTGGGCATTACAATTTGTATGCACGAGTCGAACTTGGCAGACTCAAGTTGGCCTGACCGCGTGATCGACATTGCCGACAAATGGAACGTACCCCATCACCTCATCACTATCGCCATTGAGCAGCATGCGATGAAAGATAGATCTGGCTTAGCGCTCAGCGCGCTAACGCGACTTCGAATAAATGGAATTAATATTGCTCTCGACACCATGGGTTCTGACATTGAGGAACTCGATGAACTGCTGCAGATCCCCTTTAGCGAACTCAGACTTAAGAGAGTCCTCGTCAATCAGCTAGGCAAAAACATGGAAATCGAATTTAACGTGAGCACTCTGATCTCGCTGGCAGAAAAGCGAAACATCAAGACTTGTGCCGTTGGTGTTAAAACCGCTGAAGCGTTCACCTATCTCCAAGGCTGCGGATGTACAACTGCCACGGGCAGTTTGTTCGGGAAGTCTCTGCCCGTCACACATGTCGAAGAGTTTTTCCAGAGCGAATTACTGTAGCGAGCTGATTCGGGAATCATAGCAACTCGGCCCCAACTCAAGTGCAACTGGATCAAAGCTTCATCTACCCCAACAATAATTACTCGCTCAAATTGCTGAAAGCGTCTGCTCTAGAAGTTGTAAAGCTCTCTCCGCAAAAACATTCATATTTTCCTCACGATCATCCGACCCCGTTCTAACTGTTACCGAGGCATTAACCGGCCCAGATATGCCAATCACACTAATCCCTGCGCCATCGCTATAGGGCGTCCCGCCTGGCCCAGCCACTCCCAATTCTGCGATTCCCCAGGTAGTTTCTAATTTGGCTCGTGCTGCTCTTGCGAATTCAAGTGCCATTTCTTCCGTTAATGGCTTGAGTTTCTTTGTACGCTCCCTATCCAAATCTAGGAACGCTAGGCGTGACTTGATGGTATAGATAACTGTGCCACCCACAAAATAGCGTGAAGCCCCTGGCACGGAAAGTAGACTTGCAGATATCAAACCTCCTGTAGATGATTCTGCCACCGATACGGAATGATTATGCTCAACCAACAACTTGGCGGCACTGCTTGCGAATGGCGAAAAATGGGACATAGTCACTACCGTAGAAATAGACGAAGCTTGAGTATAAGGGATAGTTTGCACTAGGCAACGCTGTCTAGCTCAGAGTAAGTTCGGTGCCGCTTGAAAAGCTTCTTACTTGCTCAGTTATGGGATCAATAAATTGCAGTTGTTGTGCCAAGAGTTGCAAAGGCTTGCTGAAGTCATCTGGCTTTGCCCGCTCTAGTAACTCAGGATAGTAACTGTCATGCAATATGGGCCAGCCGAGGCTTTGCATGTGCAAGCGCAGCTGGTGAGTCTTGCCTGTTATGGGGTTTAGCTCAAACAAGGCTTTGTCGGCGGAACACTGCAGGCAACGTATAAGGGAATGACTGTTAGCCGGCCCTTCTACTATATGCATCAGAAACCTAGTTCCAGTTTTCTCCAAACGATTCTTGATTTCCCATTGCTGGTTATTCGTCGGAGGATTGTCGTGGGTGTTGGCAATGGCTTTATAGGTCTTTTTGACTTGATGTGACGAAAATAGATGGTGGTAATGCTGCCGCGAATCGGGATTAACGGAAAACAACACTAAGCCCGCAGTAGCCTTGTCGATGCGGTGCATGGCTTGTAGTTGATGATTGCCCGTCTTATTGCGCAATCGATTCTGCAGACATTCCTCTACATACCCTCCCCCTGGAGTGACCGGTAGAAAATGTGGCTTGTACGCCACCACGATCAATTCATCCTGAAAAATTATCTTCTCTTCAAAAGGAACTACAGGCTCATTATCGACTTCACGATAGTAATAGACACGCTGCTGGGCAGCAAAAGGAGAGCTAGAGTTAATCAAATCACCATCATGCCAGTGCACCTTGCCATCAGCCATGCGTTGCTTCCACACATCACTTGTTATTTCGGGAAACTTGATGACAAGATATTCTAGAACTGTCGTTACACCGGGATTGATCTGCGGCAAACTGAGCTTGGATGGAGAGCTAGCTATAGTCATAATTAATTTTGCGCGGACACTGCAGCATTCTGAAAATGTAATTCTAATCTAGCAGCATGCCGGATTGAATTCTACAGATACTGAATAGTGTGAAACCACCAACTTAAGCCACTAGATTATGCGCGCGCGTTGGTTCCCGTGGAGCACCATGAATCTGGACAAGGTTCGGGTTTAGAGATAGCCTGACACTTCCTTCCTATGCCTGAGTACAAGTAATGCAGCAGACCTGCCTGAATTGCGGCATGAGTTTTAATGAGGATATGCGTTATTGCCCAAAATGTGACAACTCGCTGGATCTTCAACACGACGGCTCCACGATCACTGTCGACATAGCGCATCAGGGTGAGCGGGTCAACGAAGCGCTAGCAAAGATGCAAAGCGAGATTAATTTGGCACGAAAAGGCGTCTCCAAACGTATTCGTCTAGTTGTCGGCTCTGGACTAATTCGTGACGAAGTGATGTTAGTGCTGCGTGATCTAGAGTTTCGCGGCGACATAATCGATTTTGAAGCCGAACCCTTTAACGCCGGAGCGGTGCTGGTAAGACTTAAGTAATCATCCCAATCGACCTAGCCAACTATTACAGAAAACCAATACATTCTCACTCCAAGGTTTTAACTCTCATTTTCCTAATAGTCCATGTTAAGATTATATTTCTCGCGGCCTACCTCGAGCTTTCTAACTACCAACAATCCAAGTAACTATTTATTTATGTCTATTTCCCTACAAGATCAACTCAAAAACTCTGGTCTGATAGATGACAAGAAAGCCAAACAGCTCAAGCGCGCCAAGAACAAACAAGAAAAACTTGCGCGCAAGACCAAGAACCCTGGCACAGATCAGAAGAAACTAGAGCTAGATCGGGCCAAAGCCGAAAAGATCGCTAAGGATAGGCAGTTAAATCTGGAGAAGAATAAGCAAGCCGAAAAACGTGCGTTAGCGGCTCAGGTAAAACAACTCATCGAAATGAACATAGTCGCCAAAGACGGCGATCAAAAATTCAGTTTTACGGATGCCAAACTAATAAGACATATCTACGTCAGCCAAACCCAGATTGATCAACTCAGTCGCGGCACTCTGGCAATCGTTACACAAAAGATCGGCCAGAAGCAAAATCATGTACTAGTACCCATGGGCGTCGCAGATAAAATTGAACAGCGTGATGCGCAGGTCGTCGCTTTTAAGGCGCAACAAAGTACTGTTGCGGAGGAAGATGATCCCTATGCGGATTTTAAAATTCCTGATGATCTAACCTGGTAAGTCCAAGAGTGGTTGAGCTACTTACAAATTAGCCTTAAACCCTATCATGCAGCGCCCGAACTAAATAGAACACATCTAGTCGAAGTTCCTATTAAAAGGAATATGGGCATAGAGAATTACGAATGAAAAGATTGTGGGCAAATAAAATGATCGCCATCACGGTCCTCATGACTGTAGTACTCGTACCTATCCTAGGCCTTCTTTGGTGGTACATCTCCACGCTATAGAATGTTAAGAACCACGCTCTAAAGCAGCCTGTAATCGGGCGAGATGATTTGCATATTATGATCCATTCCTTTCATATATGTTGATGGCGGCTTAGCGTCATCTCCAAATGAAAAGTAAAAACTGCCCCTAACTAGCTCACCGCTAGTATCTAGCGCCGCCCACTCTATCTTGTAGTAGTCCGCCGCCACCAGCGCTGGAAGTGCTTGCGTGAAATGCATTCCTGCCGCTGGGCTGTAACGAAAATCTATCAGCACTTCGCCCTGCTTCGTTTCTTTAAGCGCCAGCTTCACCAGCCGCACTTCAGACTCAAAATTCAGCATGATCAACTTAGGTGCCTTAGCCATGACCTCATCATCAGCAGGCATAGTAGAAAGTTGAAGCCCGCCTGAGCCAGACATTCCAGGCATAGCATGCTGGCCCAGCGCCATTGAACAGCATAATAAGGCGACCAGAAGACTCACAGACGACAACAAGCCCGATAGAGACTTTCGAGATTGGCTTTCCAAACCGTGATCTTTTGCATTTCTAAACACACCCACATCAATCTCCTGGCTCATCAATCGTAAAAAAACCAGAGGAAGTAGTTCCTCCTCTGGTTCTGCTTATTACTTAGTTTTCTAGATTTGTCAGCAAAGCACCAATACCTAGTAAGCTTTGAAAATACTAGCGGCTAACATTAACTGTAAGGTATTGATCCTGATACAGTCCGCCATCATCGGCACGACCCCAGAGCAAGTATGTGCCCGGCTCATCGAATGTAACAGATACTTCATGGATTCCGTCTTCAGGCAGCTCTGGTGGTATCCACAGCCAGCTCCAAGGCGAATTAGCCGTAGGACGTGTATCTTCCCAAGCCTTAACCTGCGGCGGATCGAAATGTACTACTTCTTGCGCTGCCTTCACAGAGTCTGGAGCACGGTAAACATTCCAGGATAGATACAAGCCATTGTTCTTAGCCACAGTAGGCTTCGGCGGAGGCATCATCATCATCCTCTGGCGAATCATTTCCTCCGTTGCAAAAGCCGACGCAGCACCGCCTAGGCGCCTCACACGCCGCATAGGATCGAAGGGCTCTGGCACACCATCATCGCTCACTCGAGTTTGAAACGTCAGCGGCTGACCCACACTTACGGTGCGAATATTGTCTCCGACTAATTCCGAACTTGGTGGAATATTCGCCCTGATTATTGCATCGGAGGAGCCGGCTCCCAGCGCTCCGGTTTCCGACATAATCGTGATGTTTTCTATCTTGTAATCTTCCCTGAGAGTCGCATAGGCGGCTCGAGTTACACCGTTAGGAGAAGTCACTTCCCACACCAATTCATCGTCTCCCTCGAAGCCTTCCGGAGCCACCACATCGAAAGTAAATCGATTACGGCGCGGCAGGAAATGAGTAGGCTGACCCCGATCCGGATTGCCGGTTGTGAAGCGGTTATTCTCACCTATCGGGATATCCAGCTCTTCTTCCCAGTTGTGGTTAAAGTAACCAAACGTGAGCTTAAGAACGCCTTCATCATCTACTCGCCAACCCTCGTAAGCTACCTCGGTGTGTTGGCCGCTGACGTAACTATGCTTGGTGTACTCGTAGTCCTGCTCTGCCGCTGCCATAGTGGACATGACAGCTAAGCTGCCAGCAAAAAGCATGAGCACGGGCTTAATTAAATTATTTGAATGTAATTTCATATCTAGATTCTTTCCTATTAAGAAAGACCTCCGTCTGTAAAAGTTTCACTATCTTTAAGTAGTGCGGCTGGTCATTTTCAGAAACAGCTTTGTTTCCTGCAATGCCAGCGCGTCAACTATCCGTTAGTCATTGCCGCCGGCAGATTCTTCGATCGGCCACACCAAGGGTGCTAGACACAACGGACAACCAATAACGTGATCATTAGGACCAAGGTTCAGAACGGTACGTCGCTTCTCCATCTCTTCCATAAATTGCTCATCGGTCATGTTCACCCTACTTCCCAGGTCAATAAACATATTGGTTACCGACCGGTTACCAGACCCCTGCCAGTTACGTGCATCTGGCACATTGGCATTGTCGCTTGTGTTGTCGAAGTAACCGGTGATGTGAAGAATAGTGCCCTTAGGCAATAACGGCGTATGGTTATCATCAAAGGGGTATCCTCTTACCCAGTTGTGGTCATAACCTACACAGGATAACGTCTCAACCGCGTAGCCCCAGATCGCCTCTAGGCACATACGCTCGCCCGGAGCATGAAGATGAGGCTCAAAAGTGATGACTTTGGTGTTTTCTGTGAGCACTTGATAGGCATGTAATTCTTGATCCTTACCATTACCCTCGACGCTGATATCAACACCATTGCCCATGATGCTAATTCCGGTCTTGTACTTGGGCTCATAATCTTCCGGATGGAAGGTAAAACCTATTTGCAGACGACCTGTAGTATCACGGCCGTTTGAGTGCATATGCACGGAATCGGTGAAGAATGCAGAACCGGCTTTAAGTAAGGGGCCCGCATCTGGGTCGAAGATATCTCCATTACGGCCTACTTCGTGCACCGGCCAGTTAACAGCTTCGCCTTCGACAATTCGGCCATCTTCATCCAATACTTCGGTACGCCAGATCATGTGATGGAAAATATACAAACCACCCACGGTATCGGATGCTTCAGCTCCAACACCCACATCATTTACTTCTACAATTTCTACAGACTTCACATAGCGGTCTTCCGTGAGGCCTGTTGAAACCCTAGGAATCTCACCCCACCAATCCGGTCGACCACCAGCCATGAAAAAATCTTCGGTATCTACGATCAAGTCAGGCTCGCCTAGACTCCATTTTACCGTGTCATCGAAAACCAAGGGGTCCGGCGCATCGCTCACATCACCCTTTGGTGTGCCATTTCTGGCCCAGGTTGAAATCGCAGCGATCTCAGCGTCACTAAGAGATGGGTCGCTCTTGAAGTGCTGAATACCCACGTCCTTCTCTACGTACCAAGGCGGCATAGCGCCAGCACGGTCACGCAGACCTGTCTTGTACTCTATGAGCCCGGCATAAGGTGCTACCTGGTCATATTCGACCAGCGGCATAGGCGCCACTCCGGCGGGACGATGACAGTTCTGACAGCTACGCTGCAAAATTGGCTCGATGTCTTTATGGAACGTGATTTCCTGAGCTAGAGTCGCTGACGAAATTATCATTCCAAATAATGTCAGCAGTAAACCCTTGTTGATGATTGACGAAACTCGCATGTCTATCCCCTCATTTGATATGGAATTTATGCCGATTTCGGTCAATCGGAGTAAATGCCAAGATGTTGTAATAGCTGAGTCGAGTTTAATCATTTTGATGACAGGGATCTTTCTAATAACGGATAAACAGCAGTGGATATGTCGATATCCACTGAAACATTGATATAGAACAAGCATTCAATCGCCTGATTTCCCTACCCCTAAATAAAGAGGAAGAGTTAATTCTACTGAGATGATGGCAAAGAGGGAGATGATGCTAGAAGCTAAGCATTAAGCGGAATTCAATAGAATGACTTATCGGACCCAGAATGGAATAATTACTTGGAGACAGCTAATTTAGCGACGAATACTGCTTTGCTAATTTTGCTGAACCCAACCACTGATTAGTTGGAAATAGACGAAATCGCTTCCCACAGAGTCTACACGACGTAGGTCTCCATCTTCTGGTCTGTCATATTCCTCCAAGCCTTCCAAAGCCAGAACAGTTTGCATCATGGGTTTGCGATGGTGCTGCACTGGCAGCTTATCAAGATGCAACTCTTCTGCGGTCCAAACCATTCCATCCCGTTCGACTGGCGAAGCCTTATCAAATTCGGATGAAAGGAATACTGCGGCGGTACCAGCCATTTTCTTGTATGCGGCGGCGTGCATTGAATGCCTCGTAGATTCTCGATTGTAAGTTTATACAAAGATAGAGCTACGGCAGAAAATATCCTTGTTCCACATCAAGAGCAAAGCTGACAGAGACAAACAATTGGATGCTGATCAGATTCAGTAAGCCTTCTAACAGCCGAGGTGGGAACAATGATTCTTGATAGACAAACTTAGCAACTCAATTGCGAGCAGGCCCGTCTTGGATCGAACTAGGTAGGCTGAAACTTGGGCGCGAATTCAGCACATCTAAAGTCATAGCAGCTCTCTCGTTCTGCTGTACCCAATCTTCAAAACTTTGACAGCTGCGCCTACGAATATAGGTCGACGAATCGGCCTCCTGCAGGCAAAAGACCTGCTTCTCCGGAGGCAGCCCACGATTGTATTCGGCTAGCTCCAACTCACTCATACTGGTGAACGAAGGCTTATTGCTACTGCAAGAAGAAACAATGATGGCCAAGAAAACTAGCAATAGAAATTTCATAGAATACATTCTAACTCAATTGGCATAGGCTTAGGCAAGCCATCGAGGTTCGAAAAAATCGAATATCGACTTTAATCAAGGATCGCCAACATACAAAAGAGCCTCCGATCTATTTTTATGTAGGCAAAGCCACATCAAGGTCGCGCTCTGAGTCTCGGTAGTCTAAATACAAAAAAGTTGTCATGATAATTGTCGCCAACATAGAAGTTACAATCAAAATCAAGATGAAATCTTCCCAGCCCCCTTCTTTGTTAGCCACCGCCCCACCAATGAAGTCGAACATCATTGCGCCAAAGTAAGCAAACGCATCAATTAGGCCAACCAGTAAGCCACAATGCTTGCCGCCAAAGCCGATCGAAAAAACGCTCATTGGAATGTAATAGGCGGGGGAGATCGCGAAACCAAACACAAATACCAAAATAATAGTCAGCGTCAACTCTAGTCCGGCACCGAAATCGTAGACACCGAGGAGCCTCAAACTGAGTAGGCTTAGAACAGCGACAGTCAAAGTGGCACTCATCGTATACACGATATCCTTCTTAGAGAGCCTGTCGTAGATGAAACCGCCACTGAAAACCGCAACGAGACAGCCAAGTGGAAATGCCGAAGATGCCATACCAGCCTGGGCCGGCATCAAAGAAAATGTCTCACTAAGGTAAATGGGTAGAAAAACCTGAAATTCGAAGAGAACTGCCAGAGAAGAAACACCAAGACAAATTAACCAGAACCTAGGGTTGCTTATGAAAATGCGGATCGCGGCTCGTGTTTCGGTTTTACTAAGCGGATGATCTTTTGACTCGCTTGAGATGGACTCCGTTGAGTCTTCTTCCCCAGCGGCCAATTGTGTTGAGCCCTGCCAGGAATTCTTCAAGTACCGAGGCAAAATGATGGCACTCAACAGCGCGAGGGCGCCAGCCATATAGAACAATCCCCGCCAGGACATTATCAGGAGCAAACTGCTGACCAGCAAAGTAGTAACAACGGAGCTTATTCGCGAGCTGGTGGCGATAAAGCCCCACACTCGACCATGCTTGGCCTGAGAAAACCCTACGCGAATAATATTCGCCATCGATGGCCAACCGGCAGATTTGGCAAATACCGTGAGAAAATACAACGCGAAGAAGGCGATATTGCTAGAGAGGGTACCAAAGATAAATGTAGCGATGGCCGCTAGCCCAACGGCCCAGATGAATACCCTACTACCACCAAGTTTGTCGGCGAGAATTCCGGTTGTAAGTTTGCCGGTTAAATTTCCAGCTGTACCCCAACCCAAGATAGCTCCAAAAGTTGCGGTATCAAGGGTGAGTACAGGGTCCGCCAGCATTGCGGGTCCAGCGACACCAACAACGGTTCGACATAGCATCAGCATGCCATAGCCTAAGCACATACTGATGACGGTTCTCATTTCCCAACGGATATTCGACGTGCCTAGGCTGTCCATATTTATTTCTCTAGTTGGGATTAATGATTTCTTCCTCAAACTTCAGACTTTCGCCGTCAACAATGGCTCTAACTACATGAATGGCCATATCCTTTGAGCCAAAGTTCTCATAGTACAAAAACATATTGGTGTCATAGGGTGTATTAATACTTGAGAGCGATCCATTCTTGTATTGAGTGAAAGAGTGCTTGTGATACAGATCAGTGGATTTCATCATTGATAGCTGATGAGAATGGCCGCAGAAAAAATGCTCTATGCTGTGCTCGATAACGAACTGGATAACAATCCTGGAATTAAAAAGAGGATCTGAATCCGTATCGAGGATGGGGTGGTGATTTAGTAGAATTATCTGATCGTAACTCTGCTCATTGATTGCACGAGAAACTGTTTGCAACATTTCTCCATCGATCAATCCATTGTCTTCATAGAGCTCACTGGAATCGAGACAAACCACCAGAACAGACTTTCCATCAATACTAACTTTCTTGAGAAAATTGATATCCGTAAAATGATCTTTTATGCCGTTAACACTACTGTCGAGAAAAATGCCCTTCTTTCTACAATTGTCACGCTCTAGCGGTCGGATGACTTCTACGTCGTCGATATAACTACGAAAATATTCCGCACTGCGCATATTCCGCTTGTCATGATTACCTGGGATCGAAACGATGTGCTGACAATCTATCGACTTAAGAAATTTACCTGCCGCCTCAAATTCGCTTTCGAGGGCGTCTGTAGTACTGTCCCCTGTGTTGATAACAATATCAGCCGAGTAGCTGTTCAGCTTTTCTAGTAGCAGCTCGTTGTTTCCTTGCCAGTGACGAGGACCAAAGTGCATATCTGAGATATGTAGTAATTTCATTGTGCCTCGAACTCTCCCTTCCAAATTAGCTGCTGGATTGTGCACGATATCCAGTGTAGAGGCTAATGCTCATTTGAGTAGGAGCTATGAGCATGCTGGCAGATCGTCAAAACCAGATAGTGTAACGAACTATTGCGACATTGGTATGACCCTACCTATTGTCTAAGAGGTACTGAAGAACTAAAACACGGGATGAGCATTGATTAGAAATCATCTAGCATCGTAGCCATTGCTAATGCCTAATTACTGACTAGATTCCATCGCCGCAACTTTATCCATTACGCTTGCCGTGAGGTTGTTGCGATGGGCATGTAATCTCTCCCGTACCTCCTTATCAGCAGCGCCAATTATCTGCGCTGCCAATAACCCAGCATTAGTTGCGTTGTCGATTGCCACCGTGGCAACAGGAATACCTCTGGGCATCTGCACGATAGACAGCAATGAATCCTCTCCTTGCAGTTTAGTTGCAGCTATTGGCACACCAATCACTGGGAGCACTGACAAGGCTGCCACCATCCCTGGAAGATGAGCGGCGCCGCCAGCCCCTGCGATAATAGCCGAGAGCCCCCTACCTTCTGCCTGTCTTCCGTACTCAAACATACGATCCGGAGTACGGTGTGCAGAAACAATTGTCATCTCGTAAGGAATTTTTAATGAATCCAGAATATCCGCGGCGTCCTGCATGATATGCAGGTCAGAGTCGCTGCCCATGATGATCCCGACCTTCGCTTTGCCTTCAGTTTTCAATTGGATCTTCTCCTCTCACGATAATTTTCCCGTTAATTTCTGCTGCGATAGTTAAGGCCACATCGATATCAGCATTGAGCACCGTTACGTGACCCATCTTTCTGCCTGGGAAACATTTGACCTTGTCATAGAGATGAATAGTCACCCCCTCATAGTTACTAAGCTCATCAGCTTGTTCAACCAGCGTTGCTCCTTCGAAGCCATCCTCGCCCAATATATTGAACATTACCGCAGCTTCTCTCTGTGCGACATCCCCGAGAGGCTGCCCAGTTAGAATTCGCAATTGCTGTGCAAATTGTGAAGTTTCACAGGCTTCGGTGGTGAAGTGACCACTGTTGTGAGTACGCGGTGAAATTTCATTAATAAGCAGCTGATCGTCCTGGGTTAGAAACATCTCCACCCCGAAAATACCTGCCCCATGCATTGCAGATAGAGTGGATATCGCTAGTTGTTCAGCGCTACGAGCCAATTCCTTGTTAATCCTTGCTGGCGCAATCAAAAAATCCAATACATTCCCTGCTTCATGAAACTGCATCTCCACAGGCTGGTAGGCGCGAACGTCACCGTCTGTATTTGCTGCCACGATGACAGAGAGCTCCATCTTGCGCTCGATATAACGCTCTAAATATCCTGGCACCTGCAGCCGGTTTGCACTGTCATCCAGACTCTTCAGCACTTGAACACCGCGGCCATCATAGCCGCCTCGAGCGGCTTTCTGCACCACTGGAAAACCAAATGGGCTTTCCTCTATGGGCAGCGTTCCATCGCAAGCAACGAAATCCGCCGTTGGAATACCCAACTGCTGAAGCAATTTCTTCTGTTCAAATTTATTGACTATCTTCGCTAACAGCTCGGTTTGCGGCAGGACGAAGCTTCCCTCGCTAGCCAAGCGCGAAAGCTCGTCGATACAGACGTTTTCCAGATCTATGGTGACAACATCGGATAACTCCGCCAAGCGCGCGAAGCCTTCCCCATTTACGGGGTTGCCGGGTACGTGCTGACCACCAGCCTGCACTGCAGGACATTCTGGATCGGGATCTAGTATCAGGAAGTGATGAAGCCGCTCCCCGTCGACTCGGACCAACATGGCAGCTAGTTGGCCGCCTCCGATAATTCCAATACGCAAAAGCCTACTGCCTTATAATTCTTCAAAGTTTATATGAGCCGCATTATACCTATCGTCCTTTAGAGGGCGCTAGGAATACTCATAACTTAGCAGCGAATTCGTCTACTTAAAGTCCATACTTTTTGTAGTTGTATTGCTTTGGATTTTTCCCGATTCTCTCAAGAGGTCAGGACGAACCCATTGGGAAAACAAATAAAGTACTTTTGCTTTTAGTAATCAGCTATGCGCGCAGAGCTAATTTCAGAAATTGTTTGGCCAAGGAAACAAATCAACCGGTGGCACGTCGAGGTTTACCTCATTTCCACGGGCCATAACGAAAGTTGGCCGCATCAGTGAAGAAATATTTTCGAGCGGATTGCCGGCGGTAGCGACAATATCTGCATCTTTGCCGGCTTCTATAGTCCCGGTAATGTCGGTCAGGTCCATAAGGTCAGCGGCGTTTACTGTCGCGGAGATCAGGATAGCTCGCTCGGGCATGCCCGCCTCGTTCATTAGCACCATCTCGTAGGCATTGGTACCGTGATCGTTCACTCCGGCATCTGTGCCGAAGGCAATCTTCACACCTCTCTCATAGGCGAGTCGCAGTGCATTCTTCATAACCGGACCTACTTCGAGAGCCTTCTGTCGAACCGCTGGAACGAAGAAGTCGGGCTGCTCCGTAGCGATTCGTTCGACAGTGTGACCTGCGATTAGAGTTGGAACCAAATAGGCGCCGGTTGCCACAAATAAGTCTGCCGTCTGTGCATCGAGGTAGGAACCATGCTCGATGGAATCGACACCAGCTCGCAACGCGGCTTCCAAGCCGATCTTACCGTGCGCATGGGCAGCCACCTTCCGACCCATGGCATGCGCAGCTTGCACCAGCGCGATCTGCTCTTCATTGGTAAATTGTTGACCAGTGCCAGTAGCGGTTTGACTAAGCACGCCGCCGGTAGCTACGTACTTTATATGGTCCGCTCCATATTTAATCTGTGTACGCACTGCTTTACGACATTCGGCCACTCCATCGCAAACACCGGAGTGCGGATGAGGAAATACATCATCGCGAAATCCGCCACCATCCCCATGACCACCCGTCGGTGTCAGCCCTTGTCCAGCAGCTTTTATGCGCGGGCCCATTACGATGCCCTGATTGATTGCATCGCGTAAAGCGAAGATGGCATTCCGGTCAGCACCTACATTTCGAATAGTTGTGAACCCAGCACGCAATGTGCGCATGCCAAACTCGACGCCCATCAGGGTGCTAAGTTGCGACGAGCGAGTCACTCGAATCTCACGACCATTTGGTTCCTGCTGACTTAGGATATGCGTATGAGAATCGATGAGGCCAGCCATCACAAACTGATTGCTCAGGTCAATCACTCTGGCGTTAGCAGTGCCACTCACCTGCCCGGGCGTGACATAGCCGGGGCGCACTTCGATAATTTCATTATTCCTAACAATGATACTCTGTTCAGTTAAGACGTCTTCACGCGCATCCGCCAGCAGCGTGCCAGCATGAATAATTTTCCATTCATCGAAGCCCTGTGCGAATAGCGCTGTACTAAGAACCATTGAAGCAACAAATAAAATACCTTTAAACATAACAACCTCGGTCAAATTCATTCTCGTCTGGGAAGTATGGTCGCAAACACAACTGAGCGCCATTCGCCTTACTCTTTGCCGTGAATACTGGTGGTGACCTACTGAGTTATTCTGGCCGCCACATTACATAACTGTCGATCTGTAGAGCATGTCGCAACATCTCCAGCAGAGGTGCCGCGCGGGCATCGAGGCTGATATTTTCCTGCTCAGCCTCCTCATCGAGAAGCTCGTCGGGCATCTTAGACTGCTCCGCAAGCGCCTTTTCGAGGCTCACAATCGCATCCGAAATGGCGCTGCCGTTAATCGCCCCCTCTGTTTGCCCACCCTGCCCCGCCATCGCTAGAATCTGCTCAGCTATTTGGCTCTGCATGATGAAAGGGGCCGCCTTTTTACTCTCGAATTTTATTAGCACATGCTTCTCCTCCTAATTAGCCTCATGTAAGCAAGAATAGTCGCCTCCGGGGTCAATTCATAGCCTCGTGCCAGGCCCAATACTAAGTCATATATCACCGAAAACATCTATTCCAATACCCTCAAAAAATGGGTGTTTTGGTAACATTATTTGTGTAATTTGGATACATTATTGCGCAAGCTGAATGGCCGTTCCTGAAAAGTTGGTAGACCAATTATTAGTATGATATACATCTTTAATCGCTTTATTAGGGGAGAAAAAAAAATCAAAAGGAATAAAGTGTGTAGATATGTGGTTCCACCTTACCAAAATAAAAAATCAATGGAGTAAGTAGAATGAAATCCCACTTCAAGAGTAGAAATTTTAGACGCAAATCCCTCTATACAAGCATCGCACTCGGCTTGTTAAGCACGCCGTTTTACGCATCAGCCCAGCAAGACCCATCAATTGAAGAAGTTGTTGTTACCGGCTCCTTCATCCGTCGCGACGAAGGCATCATCGCCGCTTCGCCTATAACCTCACTCAGCGCTGATGACATTACCGATCAGGGCACATTGAATATGGCCCAGATTGTTCAGAACATGACGTTCAACAATGGCTCAGGTGTAACTAACTCGATTCAGGCCAGTGGCGCCTCGAGTAATAGTGCAGCCTTCAACCTTCGCGGGCTAGGCACACGAGCCACACTACAATTGATTGACGGCAAACGTGTCACCAACCCCAATGTGCAATGGTTGCTGCCTGCAATAGCAATTCAGCGACTGGACATTGTAACTGACGGTGCCGCGGCGCTATACGGCACAGACGCAGTGGCGGGCGTGGTCAACGTTCTGCCCTATACAACCTACGAAGGCCTAAAGATAGAGCATTTCAATGAGCAAGACTCGCGCGGGGACATGAGAGATCAAACAACCTCATTCCTGTGGGGTAAAGCCTTGGGTAACGATGTTGACCTAGTGGTCGCAGGCTCTTTTCGCCACAACGGCACCTTAGAGTGGACTGATCGACCTAAACTTGCACTGGCGGGTCTCACCGACAATAGTGGAGCCAATCCTGCAAACTGGAACGTGCCACAGCGAGACGACAATGGTGCACTTTTAGGCACTACAGCAAGCACACCAGACCCAATTTGCGGCACTGACCCGGTTACAGATCCATTGGTTCAGGGCGGCAACAAATTCGGAACCCTCGCCCTAGGGCGTTGCTGGTTTCCTTTCGCCGACACACGAGACTTCTTAGAGCAGAAGACACAGGCTTCAGTCTTCTCCAACATTAATTGGGAAGTGAATGAAGACCTATCATTGAGCGGACAGCTTCTTTGGGGAAGATGGCAGGGTCACGGCCGTCAGAACCAGGGCAATCCAGGTACTCGCTTTGGCGATCTACCGACAGTTCGTGGCGAGTTGCCAGGCAACCCTTTCCGAGCTGTGGCTGGCGACGGGCGTGAGCTATTTGCGCAGCCATTGTTGGACGGCAACGGCATGATACTTGCCGATCCTTATGGAAATCAGCAACCAATGCGCGGGCCCGACGGCTCCGTGATGTTGGCAGCTAACCAGTTTGCAAATATTGCGAACGATCCTACCGGTGGCGTACCTTTCAACGAGGACGTGCCTTTTAGTAGTGCCTGGCTTCCGTTTGGCCTAGCTAACACAAACCCAGCAATATTTGGTGGGCCTGGTAGCGACCAAATCAGTCGCAAAGAGAATGACGAACGGGATATGCGCATTAGTTTTGGCGCCGACTTCACCGTGCCCTTTCTCGACGGCTGGGAAGGAACAGCTGACTATGTGTATGGTCAACGCAATGTAGTGAGCGCACAGACGCAGCACTTTAGCTTTAGCGCCGTTGAACAAGGTCTCAATTGTGATCAAGTCAACGACGCAGGTGCCTGTTTCAATCCGTTCGGAGCAGCTGACGATTCGCCAATGCGTACTCCGCAGGCGGTGGCAGATGCAATCTATACGCGAGACCGTGTGGACGACAAAGATACCCTGCAGACCTTTGATCTTGTTATCAACGGTACTATCGCTCCGGGTGGATTTGAACTCCCCGGCGGCACAATCGGTGCAGCATTTGGTTATCAGCGTCGTGATGAAACCGATGAGAACGTCCCTACGTTTCACCAGCAGCGAAACGATCGCTTAAATAGCATCGCGGCGTTTCCAACAAAGTTTAGTCGCACTAGTGACTCCTACTTTGCTGAGTTCTCGTTTCCGATACTTTCTAATGTTGAGATCAGCGCCTCTGTACGTGACGAGCAGTTTAGTTCCGGCCAAGGAGACGTGGTTTCTAAGTTTGGTATCACGTACAGCCCTGCAGACTGGGTAACGTTGCGTGCCACTCAAGGCGAAGCCTTCATTGTGCCAACTCTGAATCAGTTGAATGCGCCAGATTCTTGCGCACTCAGTAACGTGGATGATCTATTCACTACATTCTCAGGGTTCATCACTTCCTGTAGAACCGGTAACTCAGCCTTGGTATCGGAGACTTCGGACAGCATATCGGTTGGTATCGATTTAACGCCGATGGATGGCTTAGATATACATCTAACCTACAGTGAAACTGACTTCGTAGATCGTATTGTAGATACCACTACGCAAGATATCGTGAGAGCGGACTTTGCAAACTTTCAGCAGGCCACTGGTTTCGCGGCCACTGATGCCAATCCCTTGCCATCGATTCAGCAGCTAACCGATTGGGTTAATAGCCCATTGTCGGATCCACGCATTCAGCGCGATCCTAATGACATTGAAACCACTACGCGAATCAATCGTAGTGAAACCAATGCTTCGACTATGCTGGTTCAGGCTTGGGATATACAGGCGAATTATCGCTTTAATCTCGATGCCTTTGGTTTAGGTAACTTGGGTGATTTTCGCACCGGCTTGAATGCGACTTATGTAGATACCTACACATGGCAGGAGTCTATTCTCACGCCAGTGCGGGAAGCGAAGGGCAATCAGAATAACTCCTTTGGTGCTGTACCGGTTATACCAGAATGGCGCGCCAACCTGACCTTAGGATGGAGTCTTGGTAATCATAGCGTCAGTACGACAGTTCGCTATGTTGACGAGGTTCAGTTTGATGCTAACGAGTTTAGCTTTCAGCGCTTCCTACGTCCTCAAAACCTATGGACTTCAACCGACGTAGTGCGCGCATGGACTCAGACAGACATGTTCTACGCCTACAATAACTTGGAAGTGTACGGCGGCAACGCTACACTGAGCCTTGGTGCACGTAATCTGTTCGATCGTGAAGCGCAGAAGACTGGCATGATTGCAGGTGCTATCTCGCAGATTCAGAACCCATTCGGGCGCATGATCTATGCCCGCGTTAACTATGAGTTCTAAGATGACGCAGATGTAAACTTCCGCAAGGAATAGAAAGCCCAGCGCCAAAACGCTGGGCTTTTTTATTGCACAAAACTAAATTTAAGCGACCAATCTACTAATAATTACCTACACTAACTGACATTTATGCCCTACCATTGCGCCCCATGACACTGACACTGACACTCAAAGACATCGAAGCAGCAGCTGCTAGGATTGCCTCGGCCTCCATCAACACGCGATTCGAAAAATCGCGAACCTTGTCAGGCATGACCGAAAGTGAGCTCTATCTAAAGTTCGAGAATTTTCAATTCACAGCCTCCTTCAAGGATAGAGGAGCTCTGAATAAACTCTTACTCCTGCAACAACAAGGCGAGGTTAAAGGTGTAATAGCAATGTCTGCGGGGAATCATGCCAAAGCCGTGGCCTACCATGCGCAGCGCCTTGGCATACCTGCAACTATTGTCATGCCTATAAACACACCGAATGTAAAAGTTGAAGATACCAAAAGCTTTGGGGCAAGAGTCGTTCTGAGTGGCGCTACACTCGATGAAGCAGCCAGCCATGCAAGGCACATTGCAGAAGAAGAAAGCCTCGTGTTCGTGCATCCTTACAACGACTTGGACATCATAGCTGGCCAGGGCACAGTCGCACTGGAAATGTTAGAGGTGCAACCCGACTTGGACTGCATAGTTGTGCCTATAGGAGGCGGCGGCCTAGTGGCTGGTGTTGCGACGGCGGCGAAGGCCATCAATCCCCAGATAAAAATCATCGGCGTCGAAGTCGACGCCTACCCCAGCGTTCACAATACCCTCAATGGAATTAAATCGAACAAGGGCGGCGCTACGATCGCTGAAGGCATAGCAGTAAAGCAGCCGGGCGATCTTAATTTAGAAGTCATTCGGCGCTTGGTAGATGACATAGTTCTTGTCAGTGAAGAATCCATAGAAGAAGCAATTAACCTTCTCCTCAGCATAGAAAAAACCGTCACCGAAGGTGCCGGCGCCGCAACACTCGCCGCTGTACTCTCGAACCCTGACATTTTTCGAGGCATGAAAACGGCTCTAATTTTGAGCGGAGCTAATATCGACTCACGCATACTCGCATCAGTGTTAATGCGACGACTGGTGAGCAAAGGACGGATTGTACGCTTCCTCGTAGAGATAGATGACTCGCCGGGAACGTTGTCAGACGTATCCGAAGCCATCGGGGAATTTGGCGGGAATATTTTAGATGTATCCCATCAACGAATGTTCGCAAGCGTTCCTATCAAGAAAGCTGAGCTGTATCTCACGGTAGAAACTCGCGACGCCACTCAAAACTTGGAAATACTTGCCAGACTAAAAGAGCTGGGTTTCGACGCCGAATTATTAAAAGAATAAAAAATTCTTGAAAGGAGTTAGGTTGCAGTTATCAATAATATGACACTCAGAGCAACCAGCATGATCCCCACACACTCTTTCGCTGTTATCCTTTCACCGAAATAGAAATAAGTTATCAGCAAAGTAATAACAAACTCAGTCTGACCTAAGGTTTTCACTACTGCCGCATCCTGCAGGCTCATAGCAGTGAACCAACCGATCGACCCTGCCAAACTACTAAAACCAATGAAGACACAGCTGCGCCAACGAGCCAACATAAGAGACAGCTGACTGCTCTCTCTAATCAGTACGAACAACAAGCACATCACGGTCTGAATAAGCACCATGTAGAGCAACACTGCCGCTGCACTTAAAAGACGAGGCAACTCTAGAGACAGAGAAGCCTCTCGTATCCAAAGTGATGCGAGCGCGAACCCCAATCCCGCACCGACTCCAAACTTGATACTCTCATTTTGAAAGAGATCTGAAAAACTCACCTTCCAGTTACTTGCTATGAGCACGCCAATAACACCGATGACAACCGAGAGATACGCTATAGGACTTAGTATCGCCGAGAAAAATAGCGCACCGATGATTGCCGTGAGAAGAGCTTCGGTTTTTACAAGCGCGGTACCAACGGCAAAATTGCGCAGCGAAAGCGCTTTGATGAGAAGTACGGTGGCAAATATTTGCGCAATCGCTGCCGAGCTTGCTGCACGGTAGAATACGGCATTTCCAACGACAGCTTCTTCTTGATAGGTGTAGCGAAGAACGAAGTAATAAGCGAGCGCGAACGGCAACCCAAAAAGGTACCGTATCAATGTCGTCGTGGACGCGGACAGGCTCTGCGCTATCTGCTTCTGAGCAGCCGTGCGCACTGACTGCATCGTCACTGCTAGTAGAGTAAATAGTATCCAAGCGTCCATGCGGGCACTATACAGAACATGGCAAGAAAACCTGAGCAATATTGTTGAGTGAACAGATAGCGTAGGCAGCTAGTAGGCAGCTAGTAGGCAACTGATATGCAAACTAAGACTTGGGGTATTGCGACAGCGTGCTAGAATCATTCAAGGCAACCGCACTCTTTTGTAAAACTACAATTAATAAAAGGGAGATGATATGCGTCATCACACCAGCCACCTCTTACGCCGCAGCACTGTCCTTATTTCAACTCTAATACTTTCTTCGAGCCTCACCTTAGCGGCAGAGCGATCCCTAAGCAGGATCGATATCCGACACGCGCAGCTCAATGTCGAAGTATGGGAATCTAATACTGAGGATTCAGAAACTATTATCGCCCTGCCCGGTTCCGGTGGCGATGTGAGCAGATACAAATACCTTGCGCCACTTCTGGCCGATGCCGGTTACCGTGTTATTGCCGTAAATCAAAGAGGAATCAAGGGCAGTACAGGTGAGCTAGAAGGCCTAACTCTCCATGACTACGCAGCAGACGTGGCGGCGATAATCGATGTGCTCGAGCTACAAAAAGTGCATTTACTTGGATGGGCCTTAGGCAACCGAACGTCACGGGTTGTGGCTACTGACTTTCCAGAAAAGGTGGCCAGCATCTCTCTTATCGCGGCTGGAGGCCTCGTTAGACCACTAACCGAACCAGGGGAACTGGGAAGATTGCTAGGAGAATCAGGCATACCCGAAGAAGAGAAGGTGCAACTAGCGAGGAGAACCTTATTTTCTCCAGAGACAGATGACGCAATGGTTCGCGAGTATGCCCGGGATTTGAAGTATTGGCCTGCAGCCCGAAACTCACAGAGGCAAGCAAATAGGAATACAGCGCTAGAGCAGTGGTGGGCCGGTGGAACCGGACCCATGCTGATCGTTCAGGGCATGGATGATAAGACTGCCCCACCGGAGAACGGTCGTCGAATGAAAATCGAGTTTGGCGAACGCATCACGCTGGTCAATTTGCAGGGAGCTGGACATGCCATGGGGCTAGAAAAGCCCCAAGAAACCGCTGACGCTATTCTCTCGTTTCTCGTTAAATACCCTATAACACCGCCGAATTGACCCCTATAGCAGCCTAAAACAGAGCGCAGTAAACTAGAGTGCGCTAAACTGGCTCTGGATTGTGATTTAAGGGAAGTAGATCGCAATGTAGTGAGGTATAAATAAGGGGCCTAGATTTGTCAGTCGTATCATCTCAAAAACCAGAAAATAATCCTTCAACAGCAAAGCCAGAACGCAAATGGCTTCGCTTCGTCACTGCCGCCAGCCTATTCGATGGCCACGATGCTGCCATCAATATCATGCGCCGCATTCTGCAATCCAGTGGCGCAGAGGTCATTCACCTCGCTCACAATCGCTCGGTCCAAGAGATCGTAGATGCCGCTATCCAAGAAGATGTCGATGCTATCGCTATCAGCTCTTACCAGGGCGGCCATATCGAATACTTCAAATACCTCGTGGATCGACTCCGAGAACTAGACGCATCGCACATCAAAATCTTCGGTGGCGGAGGCGGTGTAATTATTCCCGCTGAGATTGAGGAACTGCATAACTACGGCGTGAGCCGCATCTACTCTCCTGGCGATGGCCAGACCATCGGCTTGCAAGGCATGATCGACGACATGCTGCGCCGCTGCCACGAGGGAGAAACTCGTCCCGCCGCTCCAGATCTAGCGGAACTCGACACACGCAATAGAATCATACTGACACGCACGATTACCGGCATTGAGAATGATGAGTACAGCGAACAAGAATTAGAAACCCTCAGGGACAAGGCGCGCTTAGTCGAGGCTACACCCGTTCTAGGCATTACCGGAACTGGTGGCGCTGGAAAATCATCATCTACCGACGAGGTGATAAGGCGATTCAGACAAGACAGCGCAGACTCGCTAAAGATAGCAGTGCTCGCTATCGACCCTACTAGAAAAAAGACAGGTGGCGCCTTATTGGGCGATAGAATTCGCATGAATGCGATCGGTCATCCGAATATATTCATGCGTTCGATAGCCACGCGAGATGCAACCGTAGAGATTCCACAAAGGTTGCATGAGATTATAGCCGCCATAAAACTCTCGGGCTTCGATCTGATCATTGTAGAAACCCCCGGTATAGGTCAGGGCGATGCTGGCATCGTCCCCTTCGTTGATACCTCCCTCTATGTTATGACTCCCGAATTCGGAGCGGCCAGCCAGCTCGAAAAAATCGACATGTTGGATTATGCCGATGTTTTTGCTATTAACAAATTCGACCGCAAGGGCAGCGAGGACGCACTGCGCGACGTCTGCAAACAAGTGCAGCGCAATCGCGAAGCCTTCGATAAGATGCCCGATCAGATGCCCGTATTTGGCACCATCGCCTCCAAGTTCAATGACGACGGCATTACTGCACTGTATCAAGCGTTAGTCCCCTTATTACGCGAAAAGGGTTTGCCTGAGTATCACCAGTCCATCCAGGCGTTAGATACAAAAAAGTCTACACAAACCACGCTGATTATTCCCTCCGCACAACAGCGTTACCTAGCCGAGATTGCTGAGGTGGTGCGCGACTACCATGACCAGGTGCAGACTCAATCGCAACTCGCTCGCGAGAGACAACAGCTCGTAGCCAGCAAAGCCATGCTAGATACTGCTTCGAAAGATAGTTCAGGCCTCGATGAACTCATAGCGCTTAAAGACAGCGCTATGGATGGCAAGGCGAAGCGCTTGCTAGATGCCTGGCCGCAACTAAAAGAAGACTATTCGGGTGAAGAGTATGTAGTAAAAGTTAGAGACAAAGAGATCCGCACCGAACTGACACGCACCTCGCTCTCTGGCACGAAAATTTCTCGGGTAGCTTTGCCCAACTATAAAGACCATGGTGAATTATTAGAGTGGCTGCTCTTGGAAAATGTACCCGGCCGATTTCCTTTTACTGCCGGCGTATTTCAATTCAAGCGTGAGTCGGAAGATCCAACACGTATGTTTGCGGGCGAAGGAGATGCTTTTAGAACTAACCGGCGCTTCAAACAACTCTCTGAGCACTCGGAGGCAAAGAGGCTCTCAACCGCATTCGATTCAGTAACATTGTATGGTTTCGATCCAGCGGTACAACCAGACATCTATGGAAAAGTAGGCAACTCCGGCGTCTCCATCGCCACTCTCGATGACATGAAAGAGCTCTACAGCGGCTTTGACCTGTGCAGCCCCACCACATCCGTATCGATGACGATTAATGGCCCTGCGCCAACGATATTGGCGATGTATATGAATGCCGCCATCGACCAACAGTTAGAGAAATTTTCCAGCGATAACGGCGCACCACCGACTACAGCGGAATACGAAGCGATTAAGGCTCAGGCCCTTGAGAATGTCCGCGGCACTGTGCAGGCAGACATATTGAAAGAAGATCAGGGGCAGAATACTTGCATATTCTCCACGGAATTCAGTCTCAAATTGATGGGTGACATTCAGGAATATTTTACAGCTAATAAGATTCGTAATTTTTATTCTGTATCCATCTCGGGATATCACATCGCCGAGGCTGGCGCGAACCCCATATCACAACTCGCTTTCACGCTGTCTAATGGCTTTACTTTCGTAGAAGCCTATGTCGCTCGCGGCATGAAAGTGGACGACTTCGCCCATAATTTGTCTTTCTTCTTCTCGAATGGCATGGATCCGGAGTACACGGTATTGGGCCGGGTAGCTCGTCGCATCTGGGCTACGGCAATGCGCTTCAAATACGGCGCCAGCGAACGCAGCCAGAAACTCAAATACCACATACAGACTTCAGGCAGGTCATTGCACGCACAAGAGATGTCATTTAATGACATCCGCACCACGCTGCAAGCATTGATCGCCGTCTATGATAACTGCAACAGCCTGCATACCAATGCCTATGACGAGGCGGTAACCACCCCGACTGAAGAGTCGGTGCGCAGGGCGATGGCCATACAACTTATTATTAACAAAGAATGGGGTTTAGCCGTCAACGAAAACTCTAGCCAAGGCTCCTTCATCATCGAAGAACTAACGGCTCTTGTAGAAGAGGCTGTGTTGCAGGAATTCGAACGCATCTCCGAACGCGGCGGGGTACTAGGAGCGATGGAGACGGGCTATCAACGCGGCAAGATTCAAGATGAGTCCATGTACTACGAGCACCGCAAACACGACGGCAGCCTGCCTCTAGTTGGCGTCAACACATTCCTAAACCCCGAACCAGAGTCGGGTGTTGAAATAGAATTGGCACGCTCGACCGAAACCGAGAAACAAAGCCAGATAGAGCGTTTGGCGACATTCAAAGCCAGGAACGTCGATCACGCTGACCAAGCCTTAGCACGACTGCGTCGAGCCGCCATTAACAACGAGAACGTCTTTGAAGAACTGATGGATGCGGTACGCTATTGCAGTCTAGGACAAATAACAGATACCTTCTTCGAAGTTGGAGGGAAGTACCGCAGAAATATGTAGGCCTTAGCTACGCCTAGGCAAGAATCTCAATGGCTAGAAAAATAAAAACGAACACCACACTAGAAATCCTACTCAAAAAAAAGGGCGGTAAACCGCCCTTCTAATTCAACTTCGATTCGTAAATCGAGCTAATACTACTCAGTTACGTTCACTGTTATGTAGTCATCGTGATACAGACCACCGTCATCAGCACGGCCCCACAGAACGTAGGTTCCAGGCTCATCAAATGTAACTTCCACTTCATACATTCCATCTTCTGGAGCAACCGGAGGTGTCCAGAGTGATCCCCAAGGAGAATTCGATCCAGCGCGCGTGTCTTCCCAAGGCTTCGGTTGCTGTGGGTTAAATGTCGCTTCGCCTTCACCGCGATAAACATTCCACGAAAGGAACAGACCATTAATCTTATCAACGGTCACCTTTATCGGTGGTGTCATCAACAAGCGCTGCCGAACATTATCCTCATTGACCAAAGCCGCAGCCAAGGGACCACCAACAAATTCAGCAAAGCTTCTAGCCTGCTCTACAGGGTCACTAGGAGTCGGAAGGCCATCGTCGACAACACTAGTCCGCAAAGTCATAGGCTGGCCTACCCTTACGGTACGGATGTCATCACCCTGAACCGTAATTACCGGAGCGATGTTTGCACGGGACTCTGGACTACTAGTTCCAGCACCAAGAGAACCTGTCTCAGATGCGATCACCATATTATCAACAAGATAATCAGGAACCAGCGTGCCGTAGGCCTTACGCTCAACCCCATTTACGTTTAGCGTCCATACCAGTTCGCGATCTCCAAAATCGGAAGGAACTTGAACTTCGAAGGTAAAGCGATTACGACGAGGAAGAAAGCGTGTAGGTTGACCACGATCAGCTTCGCCCGGTGAAAACATATTGTTTTCGCCAACAGCTACGAATGGCTCTTCTTCCCAGTTCTCATTCATGTAACCGAACATCATGTTGAAGGTGCCATCTTCGTTTGGCCGCCAACCTTCAAATGCCGGTTCAATATGCTGCCCGCTACGATACGTATCTGCTGATACCAACGGTGATAAAACCACAGCACCAAGCGCGATCACGAAAAACCTAAAAGCCTTACTCGCGCTTTCAATATTTAAACTTTGCATATCTAATTTGTCTCCTGCAATGCAACTTCATTACTTATTTCTTCTGAGGAATTAACTGGCGAAACTAGCGGCGCCAAACATAGTGGACATCCGATCACATGATCGTTTGGTCCAAGATTTAGTGTCTGACGACGATTTTCCATTTCTTCGAAAAACTGCTCGTCATCCATTTTTACGCGCATGCCCAGGTCGATGAACATATTCGTCACGGATCGATTTCCAGACCCCTGCCAATTTCTTGGATCAGGTACGTTAGGATTGGTTTCGGTATTGTTCATATAACCGACGATATGCAGAATAGTGCCCTTAGGCAGCAAAGGCTGTGCATCATTGTCGTAGGCATATCCGCGAACCCAGTTGTGGTCGTAACCGACACAAGAGAGCGTCTCAACTGTATAGCCCCATATCGCTTCAAGACACATACGCTCACCAGGTGCGTGCAAATGCGGCTCGAATGAGATTATTTTGAGATGGTCCTGGAGCACGGTATAGGCATGCAATTCCTGAGCGTCTTCGTTGCCGGCGATACTAATGTCTACGCCGTTGCCTAGGCCTAGAGTTGCTCGCTCGTACTTGGGCTCGTAGCCAACCGGGTGAAAACGAAAACCAACTTCCAAATGAGCTGTTGTGTCCTTACCGTTCGAGTGCATATGAACAGAATCGGATACGAGGAATGTTCCAGCCTTAAGTAAGCGCCCACCATCCTCGTCGAAGATGTCTGGGTTGCGTCCTACTTCATGCACTGGCCAACTAGTTGCAGTGCCGTCGACACGCTGACCATTCTCGTCTATCTCTGCCGTCGACCAAATCATGTGGTGGAAGATGAATCTTCCGCCTACTGTGTCACGACCAGATCCTGTCGAGCTCACATCATTTACTTCAACGATTTCTACAGACTTCACATAGCGATCTTCTACTATGGGAATCGCAATTCTATCTATCTCGCCCCACCAGTCAGGCGTGCCCGCTAGCTTTGTAACATCGTTCGTATTGACGATAAGATCCGGCTGACCGGCAGTCCACTTTAGATCGTCACTAAATGCTAATGGCTCTGGCGCATCCGCGGGATCACCCTGAGGTGTGCCGCTGCGTGCCCAGGTAGAGATAGCAGCCAACTCTTCATCGGTCAGTGATGGATCGAATTTATAGTCCTGAATACCGATGTTCTTTTCCATGTACCAAGGCGGCATGGCCCCCGCTCTATCGCGTAGGCCGGTCTTGTATTCAATCAATCCTGCAAAGGGAGCAACTTCGTCAAACGTAACCAAAGACATTGGAGCAACACCCTCAGGACGGTGACAGTTCTGACAGCTACGCTGCAAGATAGGCTCGATATCTTTGTGAAATGTAACTTCATCCGATTGCGCACTTGCCATTGTAGGCAATGCCACAACAGCTAGAGCTGCTAATACTTGGGATAGTTTTACGATGTAGCTAATCACTGATCGATTGCTTGTAGTTAACACCAGCGGACCCTCCATTTTGTTAGTATTTTTGTCTACCCTACCTGACTCGGGGGTAAATCTCATTTTTTTCAGAACAGTCTTAGAAACCATTCAGTTAACAGGGGAATTGAACCAAAAATTGCTTGGGCTGTCTTGTTAATTCTGCACTATTCTTCGCGGATTATGGGTTATTGAGGCTAATGGCAGCCTTATTTAGCAACTTGATTGCACTTTTGCGAGGTTTAGCCAGATTTAGACGCATTTTAACCACTTTTAACGTATTTTTACCCCAAAGCCTTTCATCTCAGCATGACTTCAACTTAACGAGTAGCTGAGAAGACCTAGGCTCGACCCCGCAACTTTCTCTACTAGCGACCTAGATGTATGCCAGTCCCCTACCCCTGTATCGCCTCATGCTGCTCTTGGCTAATTCTAAGAGGGAGTAGCAGCTCGGATTACCAGTATGCCGAAAACAAAAAAGCCCGAGCAATGCCCGGGCTTTTTTGGTACTTCGAGAGGATTAAGCTACGTGATCAGCTCTTTCCTCTTCGCTGATTTCCTTGATGCTCAGCTTGATACGACCTCTAGCGTCAGTGTCTAGAACCTTCACTAGAACGTCTTGACCCTCTTCCAGGTGCTCGTTTACATTCTCAACACGCTCTTGAGAGATTTGAGAGATGTGAACCAAGCCATCCTTACCTGGCAAGATAGTAACGAACGCACCGAAGTCGACGATTCTCGCTACCTTACCGTTGTAGATCTTGCCTACTTCGGCTTCTGCAGTAATGGCATTAACCATTTCTAGTGCAGCATCTCGAGAGTCTGCGTCTTCGCCGTAGATGCGAACATTACCGTCATCATCGATATCAACCGATGCGCCAGTTTCTTCAGTAATGCCACGGATAACTGCACCGCCCTTACCAATTACGTCGCGAATCTTGTCTGTATCGATCTTGATCATCGCCATTGCAGGCGCGTTGTCAGAAACTGTCTCTCTAGCTGTTGAGATAACTTTGTTCATCTCGTCTAGGATATGGTTTCTAGCTGTATGAGCCTGCTCTAGAGCCTGCTCCATGATCTCTTCAGTAATGCCCTGAATCTTAATATCCATTTGCAGAGCAGTTACACCAGCTGCTGTTCCAGCAACCTTGAAATCCATGTCGCCAAGATGATCTTCATCACCAAGGATATCTGTTAGGACTGCGAAGCGCTCACCTTCCTTAATAAGACCCATTGCAATTCCAGCAACTGGAGCAGAGATAGGAACACCCGCGTCCATCATTGCCAGGCTGCTTCCGCAGACACTCGCCATAGAGCTTGAACCGTTGGATTCAGTGATTTCCGAAACTACGCGAATGGCGTAAGGAAATACTTCTTCCGGAGGCATAACAGCAGCAACACCACGTCGAGCAAGACGACCGTGGCCAATCTCACGTCGCTTCGGTCCGCTCATAAAGCCCGTTTCGCCTACTGAGTAAGGAGGGAAGTTGTAATGCAGCATGAAAGGATCTTTTCTAGAACCCTGAAGGTCTTCGATAAGCTGGGAATCACGTAGTGCACCTAGTGTAGTTACAACCAAGGCCTGTGTTTCACCACGTGTGAACAATGCTGAACCGTGGGCCTTAGGTAGGACGCCAGTTTCAACTTCGATAGCACGTACAGTTGTTGTGTCACGACCATCGATACGTGGATTACCGTCTAGTACACGGTTACGTACAGTGCTCTTCTCAAGCTTAGCAAAAACATCTTTTACATCGTCTGAGCTAATGCCGGTTTCTTCGTTAGCTAATTTCTCAACCGCTTCTGTCTTTAATGCTCCAAGAGCATCTTGGCGAGCCATCTTGTCAGAAATTTGATAGGCCTCAGTAACGCCAGCACCCACTTGACCTGCAACAGCTGCAGTTAGCTCTTCATTAACAGGCTCAGCGACCCAATCCCATGCTGGCTTGCCAACTTCAGCCTTCAACTCTGCAATCGTGTCGATCACGACCTGCATTTCTTGGTGAGCAAAGAGAACACCACCAAGCATTTGATCTTCGCTCAACTCTTTCGCTTCAGATTCAACCATCAATACAGCTGACTTTGTACCAGCAACTACCATGTCTAGCAGAGAGGTTTCGAGCTGCGTATTCGTTGGGTTCAACATATAGCCAGTTTCAGCATCATAACCAACGCGAGCTGCACCGATAGGCTCAGCAAAAGGAATGCCTGAAATAGACAATGCCGCTGACGCGCCTATCAAACCCGCAATATCAGCCTGCTCATCTTTGTCTGCAGAAATTACCGTACAAATAACCTGTACTTCATTCATGAAGCCCTTTGGAAACAAAGGACGAATCGGTCTATCGATAAGACGCGATGTTAAAGTTTCGTTCTCAGTTGGTCTACCTTCACGCTTAAAGAATCCTCCAGGTATTTTGCCTACAGCGTAGGTTTTTTCCTGGTAGTTAACTGTCAACGGGAAAAATGCGGCGCCAGGGTTGGCTTTCTTTCGACCAACTACAGTCGCTAGTACAGTGGTATTTCCAACTGTGACTACAACAGAACCTGTTGCCTGTCTCGCTACCTTACCGGTTTCCAAGGTAACCGTCTGGCCACCGAATTGAAACGTCTTCGTTACTGGGTTGAACATAATATTTTCCTAATTATTTAATTAGGCGCAGAGCCAACTCATCAGGCCCTACGCAGATATTTTTGATTGATTTTTATCGATACGCTTATCGACGTAAGCCAAGTCGCTTGATCAAAGTCGCATAACGTTCTAGATTTTTGCGCTTTAGGTAGTCAAGCAATTTTCTGCGGCTGTTCACCATTCGGATCAGTCCACGACGGGAGTGATGATCGTGAATGTGTTCTTTGAAGTGCGACTGCAGTTCGTTTATGTTGGATGTCAGCAAAGCCACTTGCACTTCGGGTGAACCTGTATCACCTTCGCTCTGCGCGTAGTCTTTAATGATTGTGTCTTTCTGTTCAGCTGATAAAGCCATTTCCTATCTCCTAATATGCAATTAATAAGGTCGCTGAAAAAGCGCGACTACAACTTCCTTTTAAATTCAGAATAACCACGCATATTAGTAGTTACCTGATACTTTCCCTGTTGAATTCTTAAACTATCACTCACCGCAATCTCTAAAGCTTATTGCGCGACGATCAGTCTTCTCGGAGCCACCTTCCCATCGTCATCGATACAACCGATGCCGATAAACCGCTCCTCTTCGTACAATCTTACCAATCCTTCTTCTGGCAAGTGCCTAACTAGAACCGGCTGGCCATTTTTGATAAAGCTGGCGGTAATGCTAGGTAGTATAACTTCTGGCAAGTCCGCTATAGCCTTGTCCATCGGAATGAGATGCCCATCAATGACACTCAAGCCACCACTCTCACTCTCTTCTTTCAACTGCTCCGTTGTTACGCAATCCGCCTCTGTGAATGCACCTGCCTGTGTTCGTCTTAAGGCAATGATGTGTGCCCCACATCCCAAGGCCTGACCAAGATCATCGGCGATGGTTCTTATATAGGTACCCTTGCTGCAGGCGATCTCCAATTCTAACTCGTCGCCTTCGAAGGCAGTAAGCTCGATACTGTATACAGTGATCTGCCTAGCTTCGCGCTCTATGGTTTGTCCTTTGCGCGCCATCTTATACAGCGGCACTCCATTTACCTTCAATGCGGAGTACATTGGTGGCACTTGCTCAATCTCGCCTCTAAAAGGTGCCAGCGCCTCTTCAACTTGTAGTTGCGAGATCTGAAAATCGGCACAGCTTTCGAGTACGTTTCCTTCGCAATCGCCGCTATCGGTTCTAACGCCCAGCTTTATTCTAGTTCTATATTTCTTGTCCGAATCTAACAAGAACTGCGACACTTTGGTCGCCTCACCTAAACACAGAGGTAATACTCCAGTCGCTAATGGGTCTAGGCTGCCCGTGTGCCCTGCTTTCTGGGCATCGTAAATTCTTTTTACTTCTTGTAGAGCTCTGTTTGAACTGATGCCTATGGCTTTGTCCAAAATGACGATGCCATCGATGCTTCTGCCTTTCTTGCGCTTAGCCAATCTGCATCCCCAACAACTGTAATGACGCCAGGCTCAAGAATGCGAATCTTGATCGGCTGCTAACGCGCTATCTATCAAGCTAGAGAGCTGCTGTCCACGCTCTATGCTTGAATCGTAATGAAAACGCAATTTAGGCACCGACCGTGTACTCAATCGTTTCGCCAGTAAGGACCGTAAAAAACCCGCGGCCTTGTTCAGCGCATCTATATTCTCTTTTATCTCTAGCTTGTCCAGATCACCAGGCTCGGAGAGTGTCGATTTATTTATTTCCGAATCATCAGTGAGGGTATTCAATACAGTCACGAACACCTTCGCATGAGCTAAATCTCTGCTCACCTCTACACCTGTAACTGAAACCATGCCTACCCGAGGATCGCTCACCTCCATCTGGATTAGCGATGCAAGTTCGCGCTGAATCTGATCAGCTACTCTTTGCACTCTTGGAGACATATCTGCCACGATTAGTTACCTGTCCGAGAATTTATTCTCAAAGACTCCTGGCCACTTCAGTTGTCTCGTACACTTCGATCTTGTCGCCAACTTTTACGTCAGTGTAGTTACGGACGCCGATACCACACTCCATGCCGTTGCGAACTTCATTGGCATCGTCTTTAAATCTTCGAAGCGATTCTAGCTCGCCCTCATAGATCACTACGTTATCCCGCAGAACACGTATTGGCTTGCTACGATACACAGTACCTTCGATGACCATGCTTCCGGCGATCTGACCAAACTTCGGCGAGTTGAACACATCGCGAACTTCTGCCACGCCGACAATCTCTTCACGAATCTCTGGAGAGAGCATCCCGCCCATAATCGCTTTAACGTCATCGATCACATCGTAAATAACATTGTAGTAACGCAGTTGTAGGCCTTCATTCTCAACGATATCGCGAGACGACTTATCGGCTCGCACGTTGAAGCCAATAATCATTGCCTTCGATGTTGCTGCTAAATGCACATCGGTCTCAGAGATCCCGCCCACACCTGAGGCAACGACATTCACTTCAACCTCTTCGGTATTAAGCTTCTGCAGTGAACCCACTATAGCCTCGAGGGAACCGCGCACATCAGTCTTGATGATGATATTGAAGACACTGAGGTTTTCTTTACCAATGCCGGCGAACATATTCTCAACCAAGTTCGACTGCTGCGATGCCTGTAATGAATCTTTTTGGCGCGTACGTCTGAATTCCGCGATCTCTCGGGCCTTCTTCTCATCCGCCACTACAACAAATTCATCACCCGCTTCAGGCACGCCATTGAGGCCAAGAATCTCAACGGGAATGGAAGGGCCCGCAGTTTTAACATTCTTACCCGTCTCATCTACGAGAGCACGGACACGACCGTATTCATGACCGGCCAATACTGTGTCGCCGGCTTTTAGCGTACCGTTCAGCACTAGAACTGAGGCAACTGGCCCGCGTCCTTTATCTAGCCTGGACTCAATCACTACGCCCTTACCAGGTACATCTGTATATGCGGTTAATTCCAAAAGCTCAGCCTGTAGAAGAATCGCTTCTAGCAACTGATCGACACCCTGACCGGTAATCGCTGATACTTCTATAAATTGCGTCTCGCCACCCCAGTCCTCTGGGATAACTTCCATGGCGGCTAGTTCGTTTTTTACGCGATCTACATCGACGCCTTCTTTGTCCATCTTGTTAACTGCTACGACTAACGCCACACCAGAAGCTTTCGCGTGTTGAACCGCCTCTTCGGTTTGTGGCTTAACACCATCGTCAGCTGCAACCACTAGAACAACTACGTCCGTTGCCTTCGCTCCACGTGAGCGCATAGCGGTAAATGCCGCGTGTCCTGGTGTGTCGAGAAAACTAATCATGCCGTGGTCGGTATTCACGTGATAAGCACCGATGTGCTGCGTGATACCGCCAGCCTCGTGCGAGGCGACTGTGGACTTACGTATATAGTCCAAGAGTGATGTTTTGCCGTGATCAACGTGGCCCATAACCGTAACAACCGGTGCACGAGTGATTTCTTCCTTGCCCGTGTCCGCGATAATCGATTCAGCCAACTGTTCTTCAATCGCATCTTCCGACACGAACTTCGGCGTATGACCCATTTCTTCAATCAATAATGACGCAGTATCCTGATCTAAAATTTGGTTAATCGTTGCCATAACGCCCATGTTGAATAAGGTTTTGACTAGCGCCGCCGTCTTGATAGACATCTGCTGTGCTAGATCTGGCAATGTATTGGTTTCGCCAATCTTGATTTCACGCTTGATGAAATCTTTTGGCTTCTCGAAAGCATGCTGGGTGGCAGATAGACGCGCCTTCCCTTTCCTGCCTCCTCTTCGACCACGCCCGCCCATGTCATCTACATCGCCGCCTTCTAGAACGAAGTCGTCATTAACATGGATATTCTTGGCCTGCCGCTTGGGTGGCTTACCCTTACTCTTTTGATGAGTTTTTTTCTTCTCACCAGGTTCTTCTGATTCTTTCTTACCTTGTCCCTTGCGCTTGGCGCCGGGCTTGTCATCTCTAGCTGTGGCAGCCTCTTCGGCAGGCACATCTGGTGCGGCCTTCTCGTTGGAAGGAGCCTTATCATCACCGGCTTTTTCTGACGCCTCTGTTGTCGCCGTCTCTGCAGACTCAGCGCTAGTAGCATCTGTAGCCTCAACATTCGCTTCTGCCGCAGCTTCTTCGGCACTTTCGGCCTCCGCTGCTGCCGCTGCTGCTACTGCTTCATCTTCTAATTCTTCTGGCGCATCTTCGGCGACAGCGCTGCGTTTAACATAAGTACGCTTCTTGCGCACCTCGACGTTAACAGTCTTGCCTCGTCCGTGTGTGGACGCCGCCTTGAGTGTGCCAACCGTCTTTCGTTTGAGTGTAATTTTCTTAGGCGCAGAGACGCTGGCCTCAGAATCTCCGTGGCTACGGCGCAGAAACTGCAATAAAGTGTTTTTGTCGTCGTTCGAAATCGAATCGTCAGCTTTAGTATGCGACAGGCCTGCCTCTTTTATTTGAGACAACAGCTTATCTACCGAGACTCCGACAACTTCGGCGAGCTCACTTATTTTTGCATCTGCCATTCAACTACTCCCATTCAACAATTTTCAGAATTGCTGTTACTCAAACCATGGTGCACGCGCGGTCATAATTAGCTTGCCTGCGCGGTCTTCATCCATGCCTTCAATGTCTATCAATTCATCGATAGACTGCTCGGCCAATTCTTCCATATTGAGAATTCCTTTCTTAGCGAGTTCCAATGCCAGTTTTCCGTCCATGCCTTCCATATTCAGAAGATCGTCAGCAATATTTGCAGAGGATAGATCTTCTTCGGAAGCGATAGCTAAAGTCAGCAATGCATCTTTAGCTCGATTCCTCAATTCATTCGCGATCTCTTCATCGAAACCGTCGATAGCCAGTATTTCATCAAGCGGCACATAGGCAATTTCTTCGAGAGAAGTAAAACCTTCGGCCACCAGAACCTCTGCAGACTCTTCGTCGACGTCGAGCTTCTCAACAAACATATCGATGAAGCTACTCGCTTCCTGCTGCTGCTTGTCTGCCGCGTCTTCTTCACTCATCACGTTAATAGTCCAACCAGTTAACTCACTGGAAAGACGTACGTTCTGACCGTTTCTACCGATAGCTTGTGCAAGATTGTCTTCTTCAACGGCGATGTCCATCGTGTTGCTATCTTCATCAACGATAATCGAAGCTACTTCTGCAGGAGACATTGAATTAATGACTAACTGTGCAGGGTTATCATCCCAAAGGATGATGTCGATACGCTCATTTGCCAATTCGTTCGAGACTACTTGCACGCGCGAACCACGCATACCAACACAAGCGCCTACAGGATCGATTCGACCGTCATTCGTGCTCACCACGATCTTAGCTCTCGAGCCAGGGTCTCTCGCTGCCGCCTTGATCTCGATAATTTCTTCAGATATTTCCGGCACTTCGATCTTAAATAATTCGATCAGCATGGCGGGAGCTGTACGGCTTAGGAATAGCTGCGGGCCACGTTGTTCGGAGCGCACATCAATCAGAAGGGCGCGCATTCGATCTCCCATGCGGAAGGTCTCTCTCGGAATCATCTGATCTCGAGTTAGCAACGCCTCGGCATTGCTGCCCAGATCGATAATAATATTGTCGCGAGTTACTTTCTTGACTGTTCCGGCAACAAGCTCGCCGATGCGATCTTTATAATCGCCAATTATGATTTCTCTTTCTGCTTCACGTACTTTTTGTACGATAACTTGCTTTGCAGTTTGCGCTGCAATTCGACCGAACTCTACGTTATCGATCTTCTCTTCGTAAGTATCTCCAACAACGAGACCTTCCTTCTTTTCTTGTGCAAGATCGACGGTAAACTGAGTACCCTCTATCATGTATTCGTCGTCTGCAACCACGGTCCAAACCCTGAAGGATTGGTACTCGCCAGTCTCTCGATCAACAGCAACTCGACAGTCAATCTCATCTTGATCATTGAGTTTCTTCGTAGCCGTAGCTAGCGCTGATTCAATCGCCTCAAAAATCACTTCACGCGAAACACCCTTCTCATTTGAGACGGCATCTGCAACCATTAAAATTTCTTTACTCATCATAACAATGTCACCTTACTCAAAGCTTAGATCCGGATATTAGTCCAGAGCATGGAGTAAAAATAATCTAGAAAACGATACTGGCTTTCTCAATATCAGAAAATTCTAAGTCATACTCAGAACCCTCAACTGCCAAGCCAACAATGTCTCCCGAAACTTTTATTATTTGTCCTTTAAATTTACGCCTACCATCTAATGGTAATCGTAATTTTAAATCCACTTCGCTGCCAACATACTGCGAATAATGCTCGATCGAGAACAGAGGCCTATCCATACCCGGAGACGACACCTCTAAGGTATACTCACCAGCTATTGGATCTTCGACATCTAATAAAGCACTGACCTGTCGACTGACTTTTTCGCAATCTTCGATCGTGACACCTTCTTCACGCTCGATATAAATCCTCAACAGAGAATATTTCCCTTGCTGAAGCAGTTCGACTCCCCACAGATCCAAACCTAACGCTTGAATCGTGGTATCGATCAATTCTGTTACTAGAGTTACGCTACTATTCACAGTGCTTTTTACCCAGCGTCCGGGACGTATCCCCTAGATACAAAAAATGGGCCAAAGGCCCACTCTAAAATCTTCTTCGCCGGCTCAATCTGAGCAAGCGAGAAGCTTGGTGTTTGCTAGTCCAATTAGGACCGCCATACACAAATATTGGTAGCGGTGGGATCCGATCTACATAAAAGAACGAATCTTAACTCATTCACATAAATTGAATGAGTCTCGGGGATTCGATCTTCAAAAGAAAACCTAATCCTTCCTAACCCACATCAATCAAATGAGTCTCGGGGTTCATATTTGAACCTACGACCTTCGGGTCGCCGAGAACTACTCGGTACTGCAAATATTGGTAGCGGGGGCAGGATTTGAACCTACGACCTTCGGGTTATGAGCCCGACGAGCT
>OLHJ01000030.1_pt1 | contig 71461 bp, 64 predicted proteins | sample 1609491 | NCBI WGS metagenome assembly OLHJ01 (sample SAMN05416861, study PRJEB24817) | seawater metagenome | isolation source: Sea water | place: Canada:Atlantic | collected 2013-11
TTCTAGCTACGTGCAAATAAATTCCATCCCAGAAACGACGAGATGGGGAGTTTCTTATGAGCGTATCTTTCCAGCAATAATCAGCTCGCACATCTGTTGCAAGATATGCGTCTTCTTAACCATCATCGCAAAGCGCTTATCCTTCGTGAGACCCTGATAATAGCGATAGTAAATCTGCTGACCAATTACCGCGAGCCTAAACAAGCCGAACACAAAGTAGAACGGGAAGTTGTCTACAGCAATGCCCGTCTTCTCTTGGAAGCGCGCGACGATCTCAGCACGAGTGGGCGCACCATCGATATCACTTGGCATGGTTCTATATTCTCGGAAGAAATCGGGATCTCCTGTTTCAACCCAATAACCAAGGGTGCATCCTAGGTCCATTAATGGATCACCAACGGTAGCCATCTCCCAATCTAGAACCCCAATCACATTCAGCGGGTTATCGATGGAGAAAATCACATTATCCATCTTGTAGTCATTATGAATAACACTAGCCTTGCCACTCTCTGCCGGCATATTGTCATTCAACCATTGCATAGTTGCATCGCAGTTAATCGTGTCTGGAGTTACCGCATCGCCCCAGCGCTTGCACCAACCCTCAACCTGACGCTTAACGTAGCCTTCGGGTCGGCCGAAGGTGTCGAGTCCCGCTTCAACGAGATCAACCGAATGAAGCTCACTTAACACATCGAAAAAATTGAAGAGCTGCTGTCTAATTTCATCAGGACTAAGATTCAAACTTTGCGGATACTCTCTACGGATAACCAAACCTTCTATATAGGTCATCAAGTAAAAATCGCAGCCGAAAATTTCGTGATCCTCGCAAAAGTGAACCGGTACTGGCCCATAGGAATAGACTTTTTCTAGCGCCGATAGAATCTTAAATTCCCTAGACATGTCATGGGCCGACTTTACTGTGCTTCCAAAAGGTGGTCTACGCAGCACCCATTTTTCATTGCCGCTAGTCAACAGATAGGTAAGATTGGAGAATCCTCCGGGGAACTGCTTAACCTCTAGGCTTGCCGCCGCGCTACCGAGTACCGGCTCAAGGTACTGACGCAGAATATTGAGATCCAACTCTTCGCCCTCACGTATAGTGCCGGCTTGATCGACTAATTCGTTGTTCGTCAAAGCGAATTCCTTTGCTTTATCTGTAGGTGATCATTTCTAGCAAGTCCGATCGTTCAAGATGGGGCAAGCTATTGAACTGGGTCAAGGATACCTTTCCTTGCCCATATTTAACACGGCTCACGGAACTATTGCGCACCATCCAGTTTGTGGTGATAACTGCCTGATCGGGAAATTGTAATACCCTTTGCAGCACCATAGCTATAACTCCACCAGAGGTTGAGATCAAGACGCGCGAACCGCTGTTATGCTTTGCCATGATCTCATCGATCGCCGCATAAACACGGCTCTGGAAATCTTGCCAGTATTCGAAGTTGCCGTCTTCCGCAGCAGGCTTCAGCTCACCGCGAATCCATTTCGCACAGGCAGCCTCAAACACAGTCTGGAATAGACGCTCATCTTTAATGGGCCAAGGAAAAGGCGTATCAAAGCCCTCGTTTGCGGCATGGTCGCGCAGATACACGCGCATCAAGGGATCGCCGTTGTATTCATTGAAGGCGGGGTTTTCGATAGAAGCGGTGGGCGCACCTTTGACCAAGGGCAGCAACTCGTGGGCCGTCTCTTTCTGCCGCAGCAGCGTGCCGCTATAGACATGATCGAACTGCTCGCCCAAGTCCTGCCAATGCCGGGAAAGAATCTTAACTTGCTCGACACCCTTCTCGCTTAGTTTGTCGTAAGATGCTTTGCCGAATGACGCCTGCCCGTGGCGAACTAATATTAGTTCGCTCACGGAGTAGATATCCAACTATTGGGATTGTTAGAGAGAGTCATGAAAACTTCTCTTAGAGCGACGCGAATCGCTCGGTATGGTAATCAGTATTACCAAACATGATTTCAGCAGCGGTGACAGACTTGAAAAGATGGCCAACGTCCAACTCTTCAGTCATGCCGATACCGCCATGAATCTGAATAGCCTCCTGACCAACTTTCTGTATCGCCTTACCGATACGACTCTTTGCCGCAGAAACCGCCTTAGTTTTCTCTAGCGCATCTTCACCGCCGTCTAGCTTCATCGCCGCCATGATCACAATTGAACGCGCCAATTGGCATTCGATAAACATATCTGCCATACGGTGTTGCAATGCCTGGAACGTACCGATAGCCGTGCCGAACTGCTTGCGCGTCTTACTGTACTCTACAGTCTTGTGTAACAACGATTCCATCGCTCCAACTGCTTCGGCACTCACCGCAAGCGTGGCGCGATCGACACTGTTTTGCAATGCCTGCAAAGCAGAGCCAGAGGCTCCTAGTCTTTGTGAAGCTGGAACGCTAACGTCTTTTAAGCTGATTTCTGCAGACTTCTTCCCGTCTACATTCGCAAACGCTTGAATCGATACACCAGCACTCGATGCATCTACCATAAATACCGAAACACCCTCACTGTCCGTTGCTGCACCGGACTCACGAGCCACAACCAACAAGGTCTCGGCGTTCGATCCATTCAAGACTGCCGTCTTGCTGCCATTCAGCACGACAGTGTCGCCATCAGTGACTGCAGAAGTCTTAATATTGGCGAGATTAAAGCGACTACCAGGCTCTGCATAGGCGCAGGCTAGTTGCAATTTACCTTCCATAATCTTAGGCAGTAGCTCGGCCTTTTGCTCTGCACTGCCCTGTTCGCTGATCACTCCACCTGAAAGCACAGCATTCGCAATGAAGGGCTCAACTAACATCGCCTTACCGAATTCTTCCATCATCACCGCAAGGTCTACGGCAGCACCGCCGAAGCCTCCATCCTCTTCCTTAAAAGGAACGGTCAGCCAACCTAGCTCGGCAAAAAGATCCCAGTTTTCCTGACTAAACCCTTGCTCGCTAGCAATAATCTGGTTACGTGTATCAAAGTCATAACTTTTATAAACAAATTTCTGCACACTCTCTTGCAGCATTTGTTGTTCTTCAGTGTTCGAAAAATCCACAATAATTCCTCTTTAAATCTGTCTACAATTTCAGCTTAAAATCTACGTCGATTTACTTAAAGACCCAATACGGCCTTGCTGATAATGTTGCGTTGAATTTCATTCGAGCCACCGAATATCGATAGCTTCCTGTTATTAAAATAGGTCAATGCTGCAGCCGCGGAACTTCCGGGGCCAACTGCTTCACCCTGAAAGCCGTCTTCAAACTGCTCAGGCACAAAGGGTAGACAATTGTAACCAGCCAAATCGACGAACATTTCATCCATCTCTTGGGCAAGTTCTGTTCCTACAATTTTTAGGATCGAAGATTCAGGGCCAGGTGCCTTGCCTACGCTCAATGCTGCCAAGGTTCGCAGCTCAGAATATTCTAAGGCTTGAAGCTCTATATCAACTTGGGCGAGCTTCGTCTTGAAAGCGGAATTCTCTAGCATCGTGCCACCGAAACCATCGTCAGTATTGCCGGCTAGTCGTTTCAATGCGGCAAGACGACGCTTACCACGAGGAACTCCCGAAATATTTGTGCGCTCATGGGTAAGCAATACTTTGGCGTAGGTCCAACCCTTGTTCTCTTCGCCAATTAAATTGCTTGCCGGCACTCGAACGTCATCGAAGAATACTTCGTTAACCTCCGCGTGACCATCTAATAACACGATCGGTTTAAGTGTGATGCCTGGAGTCTTCATGTCGATCAGCAAGAAACTAATTCCTTCCTGCTTCTTAACGCTGGTGTCGGTACGAACTAGGCAAAAAATCCAATCCGCATATTGTCCATAGGTATTCCAAGTCTTGCTACCGTTGACAACATAGTCATCGCCATCTCTCACTGCAGACGTCTTCAAAGAAGCCAGATCTGACCCCGAATTCGGCTCAGAGTATCCCTGACACCACCACACATTGCTCTCTAGAATGTCCGGTAAGAACCGCTGCTTCTGCTCATCAGAACCATAGGCCATGATGACGGGAGCGACCATCTTCATCCCAAAGGGGACGGGTTCTGGCGCACCGATCAAACCCATCTCAGTCGCGAAAATATGCTTCTGAGTTGCAGTCCAGCCAGTTCCACCGTGTTCAGCGGGCCAGTTGGGCGCAGCCCAACCCTTCCTATATAGAATCTTCTGCCAGTCAACTAATTCCTCTTTGCTCAAACGAATGCCGGCGTCTATCTTTGCCCGGTATTCGGCCGGAAAATCGTTCTGTAGAAACTCTCGAACCTCGGTTTCGAATTGAAGTTCTTCAGCGGTAAAGTCAGCGTTCAATGTAAATCTCCTGTTGTTCTGGGCTATAACGGCCCTGATCATCCCACTTGAGGGCTAATCGCGACGAATAATGCATTTATCTAGAATTTGCGTGTCTAAACTGAAAGTGAGCAAAGATTACCATTATTCCCACTTCTTGATAAGCAATAATCGAGCGATTGCTCGGAATTTCACAGACCCCATAAATCGGGTTGATATGGCGCAGTTTTCTCGAATTATTTAACATCAAATGGGAATCTCACGTTGGATTTAAATCCTCAATTACGGTATCCTTCGCCCTCATTTTAAGACGCTGTAATTCCAAGCAAAAATCGGAAAAACAGCAAAAGCACAGACTTCCACTAGATACTCCTTAGGAGATGACATGAAATTCTCTCAATCAACTAAATTTGCACTGCTTTTCGTTGCCCTATTCAGCCTTGCCGCTTGTAGCTCAACTGGCGAAGAAGCCGTTAACGAAGCAGCAGCTGAGACCGAATCCGGCATTGACGCGACTACTAGGCGCACGCAAGAGCTAGCAGCCGAAGCAGCAGCCCGCGCCGCAGCAGCCGAAGCACGGATAGCACAAGCAGCACTCAACACAGACACCTTCTACTTCGACTTCGACGTGTCTGAATTCCGCCCTGCAGACCGTGATGTACTAACTTTTCACGCTCGAGACCTAGCCGCTAATTCAAACAAGCGAATTCGTCTAGAAGGTCACGCAGATGAGCGCGGCACAAGAGAATACAACCTTGCATTGGGCGAACGCCGTGCAGAGGGAATACAGAACTATCTCATCGTTAATGGCGCTTCACGCAACCAGATAGAGATTGTTAGCTATGGCGAGGAACGCCCTGCAGATCGTGGCACAAATGACCGCGCCTATCAGCAGAATCGACGAGTACAAATCGTTACTCCTTAGTAGTTTATTACTACACCAGGATCGAGTAACGCATTAAAGAGTATCAACTGAATTTTTCAGTTTGGAAGTTAGGCCGAACCTTGTGTTCGGCCTTTTTTTTGCCAACACAAAAATGGCATTGCCTGCTAACTAGGGAACACCCGTCGTAGCTGCGCACCAATCTTTGCCAGCGCTGCCATTCCCGCAGGTATTCCGCCCGCGAAAGACACGAACGCGTGGATCATGTCGGTGTAACACACGTGCTCAACTTCGACGCCATATTCCGCCAGACGTTTTGCGAATGCCTCTCCTTCATCTCGTAGCGGATCGAAACCGGCAGTAATCACCATGGCTGGCGGGAGATCTGAAAGATTTGCCAGCAGCGATGAGACAAGAGGATCAACCGCCCGCTCTTCTGATTCCAGGAAATGACTTCGAAACCACTGCTTATCGGCTTTGGTGAGAAAATAGCCCTCCGCAAACTCCTCAATTGAGGGGAATCCAAATTGGTAATCGATTCCGGGGTATATCTGAACCTGATAAAAGGGCTGCCTAATCTTATGCTGCTTGCACAGCAGCATAACCGCTATCGAAATATTGCCTCCGGCACTATCGCCACCGATAGCGATTCGGCTGGTATCGATACCTAACTCGTCTCCTGAGCTCAGTAGCCAAGTATAGAAATCGAGGCCATCCTGATAGATTCCTGCAGATTTCGTTTCCGGCGCTAAACGGTATTCGGCCGAAAACACCACACAATTCCCCAGCTGCGCCAGCTGTTGAGCGAGAGTGTCGTAACCATCCAGCGTACCCAGAACATGACCACCACCATGGAAGAACAGCAGTGCCGGCTGCGGCTCATTAGAGAGAGACTTAGGTTGATAGCGCCTGGCCCTCAGTTGATGGCTGCCGCTACTCGGCAGCCAATGGTCCGTAATATTTTGCTCATCACAATTTGGAGGGGCGAAGGGATTGCCTAGCGACTCACGCATGGCGCGCGCCTCCTCAGCTGTGCATTCGCAGAGCTGCTTCTGGCGTGATGAGGCTCTAGCCACCTTCGCAGCCATCGGATGCAGCTCATCGGCACGCTCAGCTACCGAGCTAATTAATTCTGTCATAGAGGAGTCGCTACCGCGGCTGACCGCGATTTATCAGAAGAATTTATTTTTCGGCTTAGCGGGCTCAAAACCCACCAACCAAATTAATAATGTAAATAGAGCAAAGCCAGGTAGAACATGCACGCCGATTTCCATAGTAGATTGATCGACCAATTGCATGAAGGTCACCGTCGCGTAGGCGATCATTCCAAGCAGATGCGCCATCATGTAGTAGTTCAAAAATGGTGTGCTGTTATGGGTCATGGGCCAAGGTTTACAAAACAGCAGCCAACGCATTGCCACGAGTATGCCTAAGAGATCCGTAGGCCAGAATAACAAGAGGTTAATATTGTGGTGTAAATCCAGATGCTCGGACACGAACCAACTTCCCAACATGAGTATGCCGTAAATACCGCTAAACAAAGCCGTCACGATACCCAGCAAGCCCAGCAGGCGAAAATTAATTCCCGGAAGCTTTAAGCCGATTCTAGAATGAGTCGCGAAATACGACATGGGGATTTTCTTTAACATCAATAACAACAGCAACACAGGAGCCAAGAGGCCGACCGAGGCCACCTGATAGGGGTCTGTCTCTACAGTTGGCGGAGCAAACAACATTATCTCTTGTGAGTCAGACAACAGCTTATTGCGAACCCCATTCTCCGCAACATCGGATTCAACAAGATACAGACTCTCTCGAAGTTTAAGCGGCAGAAACATCTCCTCCCATTCGCTCATTGGTCGATCGATATTACTGTTCATCAACACATCGAGAGAAAACCCAATCACCGCCACCGACTCATAGTGCGTCTTAACTTGATCACGAAATGTACTATCAGTAACACCATCATTCGCGCCTGCGATTCGGCCAGACAAGGCCTCGTCTAGATAATCACGCACCCGTGTTGTGCAGTTATCGAAAAAATACTGATACGGATACACTATATTCTCTGCTTGCAGATTCCAAAGCAGACGACGGTAAAGAATTTCTTTCTGCGGATTGCTTAAGTTGATTTTGTCTTGCCAAACACTGCGCTCCTGAGAGCGATACATGGCAAATTCCTGATTGGGTGATTGAGTACCCAATTCGTAGTTCATTATTCCTTTGAAAAAATTGTAGGAGAATGAAGCTGGGCCGCCGTTTATTCGAAATACACCCCAGTTAAAGACCACGTCAGTATTGGCATTTTCGTCAATGACCCTTAGCGCAGTATGGCCAAAATTGTCGTACACCATGTCACCCACATCGACGGTAATTAGGTAAAAGTGGACGCTGCTCATATCCGCAGGCAAGGAGTACTCATCTGGCGACTCGATGGCCTCCAGTGCCGAAGCGCTAGAGTGTGGAAGTATTGTGAGCGCGAGAAATAACAGCCATGCCGCGCAGACAGGCGTTAATAGCCAGCGAGGTGCATATTGGCCTGCTTGAGGAAGTGAAATCATGCGGACTTTAAGGACCACTGTCTTGTTTTTGTGATTGCGGGAATTTTGTAATCTTATCAAAGATATACTATTGATCAAACAAACAAAAACATAGGCTTTCAGACCCGGTTTATCGACGATAGCGGATACTCGATGCACAGACCGATAGGCATAAAAAATCCCCACTCCCTAACCGCCATTAGTTGAGTGAGGATTTGCGGCAGACCGTGCTACCAGCAAACAGGCTAATTAGTCGGGGTATTGCGAGGTTGCCTGTCGCTAGCTCTTCTCCGCGAAGGATTTAAGAGTACGCGGGTGAGTCTGAACAGAATCTGAATGAGAACTAACATGATAGAATCTCTACCGATTTAACGGGCACTAAAGTATGGAAAGGAACAAACCATGAAGACACGTAAACTCGGAGAATTGCAGGTTTCCGCCCTAGGTCTAGGTTGCATGAGCATGTCACAGTCCTACGGAGCAGCAAATCGAGAGGAGTCGGAACGAGCCCTAAACACAGCGTTAGATATCGGCTATACCTTCCTAGACACCGCTAGCCTATATGGCATGGGCCACAATGAGACCTTGCTTGGCGAGGTTCTGCCGACCCGTCGCAGTGAATTCATTCTTGCTAGTAAGTGCGGCATCGTGGATAGAGAGGGCAAGCGAGCCGTCGATTGCACCCCCGAAAACGTCAAGAAGACCTGTGAAGAAAGCCTTCGCCGACTGAACACCGATGTCATAGACCTCTATTACCTGCATCGCCGTGACTTCAATGTGCCCATAGAAGAAAGTGTAGGTGCGCTCGCCGATTGTGTCAGTGATGGCAAGATTCGCTACATCGGTCTCTCGGAGTGCTCCTCGACGACCATAAGAAAAGCCCACAAAGAACACCCGATCTGTGCCGTACAGTCAGAATATTCTCTATGGAGCCGCGAGCCCGAAGATAAGGTGTTCGATTGCTGCAGGGAATTAGGCGTAGGCTTCGTGCCCTTTAGCCCCTTGGGCAGAGCCTTTCTAGCTGGCGTAATCACCGACATGTCAGCTTTGGGCGATGATGATATGCGACAGACCATGCCAAGATTTCTTGGTGATAATTTCGAGCAGAACCTTAAACAGCTAACTACACTGCGGGAGATCGCAGCATCTCACTCCTGCACCATGGCACAACTAGCCTTGGCATGGGTGCTAGCGCAAGATCCAAACTTCGTGCCGATCCCGGGCACCAAACACGTTAAGTATGTCGAGGAGAACGCGCAGGCGGTCGAGCTGGAGATCAGCGTCTCGGAGCTGGCTAGAGTTGGAGAGGTATTTAGTGGAGATTCGGTATGCGGCGATCGCTATGCAAAATCACATATGATCTCGCTGGATCCTGAGGAATCGTAAAACTCAACTGCTCTTACGTGAACTATTATTTACTGAACTATTTCGACCTGAACTATTTCGACCTAAACTATTTCGACCTAAACCGAGGAGAGGAAGCGAACCGGAATTCGCTTCCTCAGTCATAGCCTATTGACCGTTCTCACTGGCGCGCTGTTCTTCCATGCGTTCGCCGCGGAGTATGTTGACCATGCCATAATTACCCTCGTGGCAGGCATACTCGTACATTAAACCATCAAGCTTCGCCATCGGTATCAGTACGGTGATCTTGTCTTTGAATGTGCTTGGATCGTCGACTGTGAACTCATAGTCAACTGTGAATTCACCGACACGGGTAAATTTTTCCGTAAGCACCTTATCGAGAGAACTACCAAAGACACTGAAGCTCTGAGTCAGGTCATTGAAGTTTCTAGTCTCGACTACCAGAGTATCGCCTTCCCAATAACCCCGTGAGTCACCAGACCATTGCCGAATATTGTCATCGACGTGGTCGCGACCGTCTAGAGGCACGATACGTGCATCGTGAATCATCTCGGTCATAATCACGGCAGTATCTTTACCCAAAATCAGCTGCACATTGTTGTTGTACAAGTTCGGTGTAAAGGGCGGTCCTGAGTTGAAACCCTGGATACATCGTTCGGAAGTGCCTCTGTCTTCTGGACCGTCTTTCGCAATGCCACCTACCGGCATACGCACGGGTCGCATGCCTGGCTCATCTGGCCCAAGCCCACCGATCTGAACAGTCACGCCTTCCACCATTTCCGGTATTCGGCCATTGCGAGGATAGGTAATCAGAGAAGTACGCGTATTGTCGCCCCTGCCTGCGTTCTCAACCCAAAATGTGTTGTAGCCACCGACACCGATATTGTTCAAGGCCTGCAAACCCGCCTCGGTCTGATTCGCAATCGCTGCGATATCCTCTGGTGTCAGAAATTCTTTGTCGGCAAATTGAGTAGGCCGCTGCATAGGAACGAAGGAACTAAAATTCCACACACCGTTTAGATCCGGCTGACCGTATTCGGTTCGCGGTGCCACGTAGTCGCTATCCTGCGCCTGCGCTGTAGTCACACAAAGACTCAGGACAGCAGTGGTAACTGCACCGAGAGTAAGAAGTCGAGTTTTCATGCAATGCCCCCTAGACAAGCAAATTAGGAAGCACAGAGTGTAAACTAATTGACCAATAGCATCTATTGCCTGATGTCACCAACGGGACGTCGCAATACGCAGCTGCAAGCAATAGCCGTTAAGTTTGCACCCGCCTCGAACGCTTACCACCTTTAATCGCTGCAGCTCGCATAGCCGCACCGCAGGCGCTGGATGCCCAAGCACTCAGCAGTTCGGCATTTTCCATAGCCTCCTCAGGTGCCTGGTAGTAACTCATCTTGAACTCTTTGCCGTTCTTCGCATAACTGAAGGCTTCCAAGCCCAGACCCTCATAATCCTGCCGATTTTCTGCATCGGCTTTTAGGTAGAGCTCATTGCTGGCAACGAGACCGAACATCAAGCCTTCAAGGAATATACCAAACCCTCCAAACATAGACTTCGATTCAACTGGCCCGATAAATTGCAAAAGGTCAACGATGTGCGCAACGTATTCACGCTGTTCATTACTTATAGCCAATTTCTGAGTCCTCTGATGCTCTCAATATCGTGCAAGCGATCTCATACTTACGGGTTCAATCTTTGATGCTATGATAACTAACTTTTCCGCAGCCATATTTGCGGTCACTAGATCAAGGGAGAGCTACAACATGAACGGTGCAACCGCATTAATTGAAACATTGGCAGACTGCGGAGTCGAGCTTTGCATTGCAAATCCCGGCACCTCCGAAATGCATCTCGTACAGGCTCTCGACAGCGTTCCACAAATGAAATCAGTACTCGCACTTTTCGAAGGCGTGTGCACTGGTGCCGCCGATGGCTACGCACGCATGACTGGTAAACCTGCGGCCACATTATTGCATCTAGGCCCAGGCCTAGCGAACGGCATAGCAAACCTACATAACGCACGCCGAGCGAATTCACCGATGATCAATATCGTCGGCAACCATCCAAACTACCATATTGGTTTCGATGCGCCACTCACCTCAGACATTGAAACACTCGCAAAGAATTATTCTTCCTGGATCAAGTCTTGTAGCACCAATGCAACGCTTGCGCAGGACGGCGCAGACGCCTACACCGCGACAATGCGGCAAACCGGAGGCTCTGATGGACAGATCGCCACACTTATTATGGGTGCCGATGCGGCCTGGGGCGAGAGCTCTGGACCCGCGATGCCGAACGCATTACCACAGCGCAGCAAGATAGATGAACAAACGATCGCAAAAATTGCCCCACTACTAGAAAAAGGTGGTCAATCTATGATGCTTCTTGAGCATCATGCTACTGACCCTGCCGCACTCGCTGCCGCAAGCAAGATAGCAAGCAAGACCGGCTGCCGGCTGATGACTGGCACCTTTCCTGGACGCGTAGATGGCGGCCCCGGAGCAGTTGCAGTAGAACGCCTGCCCTACTTCCCTGAACAAGTTCTGCAAACCTTAGAAGGCATTGAAAACCTCATCATAGTTGGCGGCCAAATTCCCGCTAGCTTCTTTGCCTACCAAGGTCTACCGGGCCAACTCATTCCAAAAGGTTGCAAAGTTAGCCGCCTTAGCCAAATAGAAGAAGATTCGATCGATGCACTGCAACGCCTAACTGAACGGCTTGGTGCCGAAAATGAAGCTATCAAGACCTTTGAGAAAGTTGAAATTGGAAAGCCAAACGGCGAACTCGATACGAAATCTATCATCCAGTCTGTCGCCGCAACCATGCCAGAAAATGTAATCGTTGCTACTGATTCCGGCGGCGGCAATGCTGCATATCCTTACTGCCAAAACTCTGCGCCAAATACCTGGCTTAGCCTTACCGGTGGCGCCATTGGTCAAGGCGGCCCCTGTGCTACTGGTGCAGCACTTGCCTGCCCAGACAGACCTGTACTAGCCATGCTTGGCGATGGCGGCGCTGCTTACACGAATCAGAGTTTCTGGACTCAGGCCAGAGAAGGCCTGAATGTGACGACAGTGATTTTCGCGAATCGCTCATACAATATCCTCAATGTTGAATACGCTCGACTGGGCGTCACCGAAGTTGGAGATATTGCCGCAAGCCTATTCGACATTGGTAATCCGGCACTCAACTGGGTTGATATGGCTAAGGGATTCGGAGTTCCAGGCGCCACTGCCGATACGGCGGAGGAGCTTTGCGCCTTACTGGAAAAGAGTTATGAGACACCCGGCCCCTTCGTGATTCAAGCCAATGGTGATCTACGTAGATAGCTGAGAGAACCAGGAAAATGACGAAAAAAAAGAGGGCTAATAATTAGCCCTCTTTTTTTTGCTAAAGATTAGCTCTTTCTAAACCCAATCAAGATTACGTTGAATCCTTCCCAAGTCCTTGTAGAAAGTGGCAGACATCTCTGTCTCTGCTTCACTATCCTCTGCAGGAAACATCAACGTGAAGATCGGAATAGTGAATACTGGTAGCAATAACGTTAGAAACGATGGATCACGCCATTCTCCAAGATACTGACAAAGCTCATACCAAGTCTGCGCAAATCCACCTACATCGGCATTCTCAGCGCCCGAGTACCAGTTGTTAAGCAACCACATTAGCAAGCCACTAACAAAGCCAATCAACATTCCCCAGAACGCAGCCTTCTCGGTCGTCTTCTTCCAATAGAACACATACGTCACTGCAATAGCTGGCGGAACTACCATCGCAAAACCGAGTAGTAGGAATTGCAGCACCGAGCCAAAGTTAAAATACCAGGCACAGAATGCCGCTGCGGAGCCATAGATCACCGTTACCAACTTGTACAGGCGGAGCTTCTTATCGCTGCTGAAGTTCTTCGAGCCCGGTATCCAATCACTCACTAGCATTGTCGCACTAGCCAAGAGAATAGGTGCGCCAGAAGAGATTACTGCGGCTAGAACCGCAGCCAGGGCGATCCCTCCGAGTAGCGGACCGGTATCCATCGCGAGCTGCGCAATGTTCAAATAACCCGATAGCCCAGATTCTGAGCCATAGCTCACCATGGTTAAAATACCGATGAATCCGGCAACCATAGGCATCATCGCCGCGATCACCCCTGCCAAGAAAAAACCAGGTATGAGATATTCTTGTTTCGCTGCAGAGCTTGCATAATTCGCATACACAGACGCGGCAGGCGTATGAATTGTTGCTGAAATAAACAGCGCTATAATCGTTGCCCAGCCGATGCCGGTAAAACTCCACCACGATGGAATATCTTTGCCGGCTTCGGCTAGTCTGATCTCCGATTGCGCGACCACCGAGTCCCATCCACCTAGATTCTGCATCGCGATATAACCAACCGCAGACAAGCCTACGATGATGACTGTGCAGTGAACGATATTCGTTATTGCCGTGCCCTTCAGGCCACCGGTAACGGTGAACAGTACAATCACTACCGCGCCGATTATGATGCAGAGCCCGAATGGCCATCCGGTTACGCCGCTGACGATAGTCGCGATTACGTAAGGCTCAATAATATTCACCACGAGATACTCAGCCTGCACACAGAGGCTGGTCAAAGACTGACAACGGCTAGACCCGAAACGCCTATCGAAGACCTCACCTACGCTAGTAAGTTTTAACTTACGATAGGGAATGGCGAAGAACAAACCGACCATAAACAATGCCGCGAAGGAATTGACGCCGTACCAAAGATGACCGATACCCTCCGTAATTACATCGCCTGCCACGCCATAGGTGCCAGCACCGCCAATACGAGTTCCTGCAACACCGGCTGCCAGCATGCCTACGCCCAGCGTGCCACCACCGATAGCCCAATCAGCAGAGCTCTTATTGCCGCTACTGATATAGATCCCCACGGCGATGAAGAACAGCAAATACCCGAGGATCACATAAGCAGTCAAATCCATGTACAACTCCAACTCTAATTCTGGTTACTCTACAAACTGCTGATAGACAGCAGGTGCGTCCGACTCCGACCGACCTGACATACATCAACCTACTTTTATAATGCTAATGCATACTACACGATGGCAATTGTAAGGCAACAGAAAGGCGGCAAACTCCTGCCGCTATTCCCACAAACCTAAGGTGATGCTAACGTGATTGCCTAAGCACACGAAGCATCTACAGGAAAAATTATGTCAGAATTAGAACCGGGTTCCGACCAATGGCTGGCTCAAGTGGAGGAAGAAATCCTCGATCCAGACCGCGAAATTATTGACCCCCATCATCACCTTTGGAAGAAACGCTTCAATCGCGACTACCTCTTACCTGAACTATGGAACGATACAGGCTCAGGGCATAACGTTGTGAAAACGGTTTTTATGGAATGTCGGGCATTCTATCGCCGCGAAGGTGAGGAGCACCTGAAGTCCGTTGGTGAAACGGAAACTATTGCCGCCCTAGCCTGTGAGAGCCTGGCGAACGAAGCGAATAAAGCATCCATCGCCGGCATAGTCGCGCATAGCGACCTCACTCTGGCCGGAGAGTCAGAAGAAAAATTGCTAGAGGCACTAGAACAACATCGCGTCGCGAGCAACGGCCTGCTACGTGGCATTCGACACTCTGCCGCGCGCGACAAACGGCCAGAAGACTTATTCATAGTAAGCTCTGCCCCGCCTTACTTGCACGGCAAAGAACCGTTCCGCAAAGGCCTTCGCATCATCGCGGAACAAGGCCTAACTTATGATACTTGGCACTACCATCATCAGAACCTAGATTTCTTGGACCTCGCACGCGCGGTACCAGAATGCACTATGATCCTCGATCACTTCGGCACGCCACTTGGTGTAGGCATCTATAAGCATTGTAGAGACGAGATTTTTCAGGAATGGAAGCAAGAGATCCGCGAGATAGCCAAATGCCCCAATGTCTATGCGAAGCTAGGAGGATTAGCAATGCCCGACAATGGTTTTGGCTGGCACCTGCAGAGTCGACCACCAAGCTCCGATGAATTCATCGAGGCACAACAGAAGTATTACATGCACGCCATCGAATGTTTCGGCCCCGAGCGCTGTATGTTTGAGAGCAACTTCCCTGTCGATCGACTATCAATTAACTATCATGTCTTGTTTAATGCCTACAAGAAAATGGTTGCCGATTTTAGCGCCGAAGAGAAACACGCCATGTTCTATGGCACCGCAGAAAAGGTCTACAGCCTGCAGGACTAGATATGCCTTACCACAGCTTGATATTCGATTTGGACGGAACCTTAACAGATCCACTCACTGGCATTGTGCGCTGTATGAACTACGCCTTGAGCAGTCATGATCACCAGGTGAAATCCGAGCAGGAGATTAAACCCTATATCGGCCCCCCTCTGGAAATCGCATTGGGCGAACTTTCGGGAAGCACCGACGAAACACATATCAAAGAATTAGTAGCCACCTACAGGGAGCGCTATGGGGAGTTAGGCTACAAAGAGAATACCGTCTACGAGGGTATCTACGAACTGCTAGACACTCTCCAAGAACGAGGTTTCCGAATGGGAGTATGCACCTCCAAGTTCGAAATATATGCGATCAAGGTACTAGAAGAATTTAAGCTCGATAAGTACTTCACCTTTGTAAGCGGCAGTGGCGCTTACGGAACAGCGAAGTCGGATCAATTGCGGGGGCTAATAGATGTGAAGACTGTTCTCGATAGCTCTCTAATGATAGGCGATCGCTATATCGACCTGACCTCTGCTCACAAGACAGGCTTGCGCTCTGCCGGTGTGCTTTGGGGCTATGGGAGTCTAGAAGAATTGACCGACGAAGAACCCACGTTTATAGCCGAATCCCCCGCTCATTTAAGCGCTGCCATTATCACTAGCAACCAGTAAGGACTACTTCTTTCTTAGTCGTTTAATCACGGCGCTACTAGTTAATACAACAGTATCGCCGACAAAGAGTTCGCAGCGTGAGAACACCATCGAGCCGGTGCGTCGAATCAACTCTCCCCTGCCCTCAACCAAATCCCCCTTGTAGGCCGGCGCAATAAATTCACTGTTACAGCTTACCGTGACAACACTCTCAGTTTCGCCACCGTTAGCGCAGATACAAAGAGTGTAGTCTGCCAACGCCATCATTACACCGCCGTGCAAAGTATCGTGCGCATTACAGTGATGTTCCTGCACCCGAAAAGCGGTTCGCGTGTTATCCCCATCCATAGCAAAGAAGAAAGGGCCAATATAATCTTCTGCCTTGTCACCTTCCCAATGACGATAGTTTGAATCTATCTGGTAATCTTCGGGCTTAATACTCATTTGTTATTCTCTACGCTAATCGTCATCATCGTCTGGCACCGCTAGATCAACAGCAGCCCCGACCACTTTAAAGGGAATTTTTACTACCTCAATCGTTGTATCTACCGCAGCACCGACTACGGCACCCACACAGGAAACCAACAGCAGACAAATTACAACCATCACGATTGACCTGAATTTTCTGAATTGAGCAGTAAAATATTTCATAAGATTAGTTGCCAGCAGCCTACATCCACGAACTTTCCAAATTTGTACCCGACCTCGGAGAACTGACCTGTCTTTGCAAACCCGAGACTCTCGTGCAATGCAACACTACTCGCATTGGGAAGAGCGATACTTGCGATTAGACTATGTATCGGCTCGTTACGTAATTCATCAATAAGATGTTGATACAACTGTCTGCCACGGCCATTCCCACTAGCGTCCCGATGCAGATAAACGGTTACCTCCCGGGTCTGGTTGTAGGCAGTTCGAGCCTTCCAGATAGTGGCGTAGGCATAACCCAGTAGGACACCATCTTCCTCTAGCACCACCCAGGGCTTATTTGCATCTGCCGAGGCGATTCTCTGTCGCATCTGCTCATCACTCAGCCGCGCCTCCTCAAAGGTGCAGACGCTCTGGGTTATATACCAGTTGTAGATTGCTGCGATCGCCGGGGCGTCGGAAGAAATAGCGGCACGTATTGTCCTCTCTATCATCTCTTCCTCATCATTTGCTGGCCCACCTAATTAACGCTCGCCTGTAAAAGGCTGAACATCATCAATTCCAGTGCCACTGTCCACCAGCGCCGCGAAGTCATCCGCCAAGCGTTTACTCTTCTCAAGAACAGTAGACCAATAAGCAACGCGACTGGGATAGTCGAGGGTCTCGAAATCGGTTCGATCTGGAATTTTCCCGTAAGGTAATTCGGCAACAAATTCCTTTGAGGGAACCACCAATACCACATTCTCAAAATTCTTAAGACTCACCCGGCGCCAGGGAACTCGCTTGTCAAACCAACCGGGTATAACCGTAGATGAGAAATGCGGATACAGGACTAGATCGTCGCCTGCATGAAAAGGAAAGTCGAAATGATAATCAGTGATACCACCATCCCAATACATACCAGGCTTGGCCTTCGCTATATCACGCACTCCATTTAATACGAAGGGAATGGAGCCACTCGCCATCATAACATCCATCAAATTTTCTTCGTTTATTGCTACGTGGGCAGTCTTGAGATCGCTAGCATTCCTAAAGGGAGATAGCTGTCCCATGTTAGAAAAAATATTACGCTCAAAGAAAAGAGAGAGCGTCTTCCTGCTGGCAGTATTCAGCACCGCACTGCTTAACAACTGGAGCATGCGCAACTGTTTAACCCGTGACGAACCGAACCCCCGTGCGCGGTCGGCAACGATATGGGTCCTGAAAATCTTGTTCTCAACAATCGCTTTGACGCCATTCGGCCCAAGAGTTTCCTCAAGCATCTCTCGCGCTTGATCAGTAATTTCGTCGGTAGTTGGTTGTTCGGAATACTGCTCCTCGCTGTAGCGTTTCGCGAGGCGCTCGATAGCTGCGACCGGGTCGGCGGAAGCGAGACAGCACATTCTCCAGGCGCCTGCGGAAGATCCAAGTGTTATCAACTCCCGCTCTCTATTCGCAAAGAATTCCCCAAATATATAACGATCGAGGCCAAACAACACAAACCACTTAGGCCCGCCCGAGGCACCGAGCATGACTTTAAACTGATCGGCATTGAGTCCTTCGCTACGAAGACGCTGCAAAGCGTTAGAACCGGCATAAATAGTAAGAGATGACATCAGACGCTAATGATATAATCGCTAGCGCTCTCAGGCTATAGCCATCATTCGTAGCATAGACAAAACTAACTCACCAAGCCTTGAAATTTCACCCATGCTTAGCAAACCACCCATCGAGCGAAAGACACTCCTCTATTTGTTAGCGATAGGCAATACCATCGCCTTTGCCACATGGCAGGTCATGCTTAACAATTTTGCCGTAGAGCAGGCCGCCTTTACCGGCGAAGAAATCGGCATACTGCAAAGCCTGCGCGAAGTGCCTGGATTTCTCGCTTTCACCGCTATTCTGGTGATGATATACATTCGGCAACAGACCTTCGCCATACTTGCCCTGCTTACGCTAGGCATAGGCACCGCTATAACAGCCTTCTATCCAACCGCCCTCTGGCTGTATTTCGCGACTGTTATCATGTCTATAGGCTTTCACTATTTAGAAACTCTGCACAATTCCCTAAGTCTGCAATGGCTGAACAAAGACGAAGCGCCACAGGTACTCGGAAAGATACTGAGTGTTCGCGCCCTGTGCAATTTTGCAATTCTGGGCACGCTCTACATCTATCTCCTGTTCTTCGCAGCCAATTACAATGTCATTTACATGCTTGCTGGATCCACCGCAGCCGCTATCGGTATTTTCTGCTGGCTCGCATTCCCACATTTCGAAGACAGCGTCGTACAGAAGAAAACTTTGTTTCTGCGGAAGAAATACTGGCTGTACTATTTACTGACCTTCTTCGCCGGAGCCAGACGTCAGATATTCGTCGTGTTCGCTGGCTTTCTGCTCGTAGAGAAGTTCGACTTCCCAATCGAAGACGTGGTGATGCTGACCTTGGTTAATGCTGCACTTACCTTCTATCTAGCACCCAAGATTGGGCGATTGATCAGCTACATCGGTGAGAGACGAGCACTGACGCTTGAATACATTGGCCTAATAGTCATCTTCGTCAGCTATGCCTTTGTGGACACTATCGAGTTCGCAATCGCACTTTATCTACTCGACCATATGTTTTTTGCCATGGCCATTGCCATCAAGACCTATTTCCAGAAGATCGCTGACCCGGCAGATATAGCCGCCACCTCTAGCATTAGCTTCACCATCAATCACATAGCAGCCGTAGTCCTGCCAGCAATACTGGGGCTAGTGTGGGTAATCAATCACAGTGCCGTATTCCTGATAGGTGCTGGTATTGCCTGTGCCTCTTTAGTCCTATCGCAGCTCATACCAGACCATCCGCGACCTCAGGCGGAGACTCGATTGGCCAGCACACCGCCTGCATAAGCTGATTTTCGCCTTCCTTAACGTTAAATAACGTTACTTCACTTATTCTGAGTGATTTTTTGCCGTATCTTTCGATTCCAACTAGGTAGCTCTGCAGCATTGGGGCTTTGCCAAGCTACGCAAATCATACCGCCCAAGGAAAACCAGAGCCCCGTGACCCAGCGCATTAGAATCTCCACCCTCTGCACTACCCTCGCTTGCTGCCTAGGCAGCCAATTGGCTTATTCACAAGAGCCCAACCGTATCGAAGAAGTCATCGTCTGGGGACGCTCTCTGCAACTGCTAGGCAATTCCGATTCTGCCTCCCAGGGCGTTGTTGGCTATAGCGACTTCTCGACTCGACCACTATCGCGAGTCGCGGAACTGGTCGAGGTCGTGCCTGGCATGATTGCCACCCAGCACAGCGGCCCCGGCAAGGCGAATCAATATTTTCTTCGCGGTATCAACCTGGACCATGGCTCCGACTTTTCTACCTACTTCGATGGCATGCCGGTTAACTTTCGTACCCACGCACATGCGCAAGGCTACATGGACCTGAATTTCATCATTCCAGAGATCATCGAAAGAATAGATTTCCAGAAGGGCCCCTACTTTGCAGACACCGGAGACTTCTCGCTAGCCGGCTCCAACTCTATGAAAACCTATGACTCGCTTGCCGAAAACTTCACGGAGATCACCTTCGGTTCAGAAGACGAAATTCGCCTAGTGACGGCAAATTCCTTTGAACTGGACAACGGCAGCCTGCTCGCCGCCTTCGAGCATCATCGCTCAGATGGCCATTTCGACTTAGATCAGGATGTGCGCAAATTTAACGGCCTACTCAAATACACCGGAACCATCGCCGACATACCCAGCCGCATAACCTTCTCCGCCTATGACTCCCAGTGGGTCTCAACGAATCAGGTACCACAGCGAGCGGTAGACAATGGACTTATCTCCCGCTTTGGGTTTATTGATCCCGATCTCGGTGGCGAGTCCCACAGATACTCTCTGACCGGCAATTTCGAGATCAATAGCTGGGATCTTAATCTGTATGCAAGCTCCTACTATATGAGCCTGATTAACAATCCGACTTACTTTCTTAACAACCCAGTGGATGGGGACCAATTTGAGCAAGAAGATGAACGACGCCTGTTCGGTGGATCGCTACGCAAGATTAGTGAATCGGAGTTATTCGGCATGCCTACGACACAGACGGTCGGCATCGACATTCGCTACGATGATGTGAACGAGCTGAATCTATTCAACACAATCAGCAAACGTCGCGTTAGCAGCATACGAGAAGACGAGGCAGAAGAGTTCAGCGCCGGGCTGTTCGCAGAATCACAGATTTCCCTAACAGAGAAACTACGCGCCACACTCGGCGTACGAGTGGATTACTATGATTTCGAAGTTGACGCCCTGCGCCCGGGCAATTCTGGAAGCGATAGAGACTCGCTCTGGCAACCGAACATAGGACTCGCCTATCGCGTTAGCGAAAATCTGGAACTCTACCTAAACTACGGCCATGGCTTTCATTCCAATGATGTTCGCGCCGCAGTTAATACCATAGACCCTGTCACCGGGACTCCCACCGAGGCACAGGATGTCTTAGTCGAAGGCAAGGGTAGCGAGATCGGCTTTCGTTACGACACATTAAATGGATTCAATATCGCTATCGCCGCCTTCGAATTACGCACAGACTCAGAACTGGTGTTCGTTGGCGATGCTGGAACCACCGAGCCTAGCGACCCAACCAGCCGAAGTGGCGTCGAGGTCAATTCCTTCTGGGAAATTAGCGAGAATTGGGTATTCGATTTTAGCGCGGCGAAAACCAGCGGCTACTTCCGCGGACTGCCCTCGAATGCAGACAGCATTACCGATGCCCACGAGGAAGTAATTGCAGCGGGACTAACCCATGTAGGCCACAATGGACTGACCGCTAGCCTGCGCGTCCGCCACTTTAGTGATGCTGCACTAACCGAAGACGAATCTGTGCAAAAGGACGGCTCAACGCTTGTTCACGCAGGAGTATCCTATGAATTCGATAACTGGGAGATCGGAGTCGACGTTCTAAACCTGCTGGATTCGGAAGACGACGACATCGCTTACTACTTCGAGTCACAACTTGCTGGCGAGACGACTGGTGTAGAAGACATTCATTTCCACCCCTCCAACCCACGCCATATCAGGCTGCTCTTGAAGTATCGCTTCTAGAACAGCAGACATGAAAAAAGCCCGCCAACAACGCTGACGGGCTTTTTTCATAATCCCTATAAATTGTTAGTGGCTCTGTTCGAACACAACCGTAAAACTCACAGGAACGGCGCGGCTAATACTTGGCAACCCTGCAACTTCACGCAGTTTTTCGACACCGGCGGTGAGAGCGAAGGAGTCGGACATTACCACAATAGGCTTTAGGGTTGAAAAAACAGCCCCATGCTCTGTTCGAGTAATCTGCACATCAGCAGCCATATCTACCGCCTCCCCATGGAGCGATAGCTGAAAATTTATCTGCCTAGCGTAGGACGTGCCTGCGTCCAATCCCGTGAGCAGATCCAAATTTATCTTGCCTGTGACTGTAGCTTCCGGAAACATATTCGTCTCGAATAACATTTCCTGCATGCGTTCGTTTCGAATGGGAATCATGGTGTTGACGCTAGCCAACTCGATGGTAATTTCCACATCGCCAACATCGTCAATGATGCCTGACAGCATATCGAAGGTATGCACCTCCGCTACGTGCTCTGCCTTCACGGTAACAAAGCTGAGAGTTGAGTTATCGTTGTCTAGCTCCCAATGAGCCTGTGCTATGCCCGTAAATAAAACTGCAACCGATAGAGCTGCGAGCTTAGCCTGTAGTGATTTCGAGATCATTCTTACACTCCTATTAATATCTTGACCCAAACGCGATTGGGATGACCAGTCGTTAATACGTTAGCTTAGCACCTACGCAGATCAACCGTAAAACTTGCCTAGCTTACTGCAAAATACTGACAAGTGACTATCAAAGTTGAAGAATTTTCCGATTTCGCGGTCATACTGTAATCACACTATACGCAATACCGCTTTGAGCGCTGTACTCTAGCAGTTAGAATCGACTTCTCTAGAAGGTTAGTGAAGAGCTAGCCCTACAATTCAATCGCCGATTCCTCTCATTGAAGGTTTACCGGCATTTCCATACGATCTAGGCAATATACAGTCAGGCATGAAATCAAACACTAACAGCCCCATAGTAAAGCAATTGGTTTTAGTCGGTGGCGGCCACAGTCACTTAGCGGTGCTGAAGCATTTTGCCATGAATCCAGTCCCTGGGCTTAGCCTGACGCTGATCAGCCGAGATATAGAAACACCCTATTCCGGCTCCCTGCCCGGCCATATCAGCGGCATCTATGAGCGCGACGATATCCATATAGACCTCCGACCGCTAGCCCAATTCGCTGGCGCGCGATTGATCCAGAGCGAAATCACTCGAATCGATTTCGAGCAGAAAATCATCCACTGCGAAGGCAGACCAACAATCGAGTTCGATCTCATCTCGCTGAATATTGGCTCAAAGCCAAATGCGATAAAAATTCCCGGAGCCGCGCAGTTTGCAATTGGTATAAAGCCAATCGATCAGTTCCTTGTGCATTGGCAGAAAATCTATAGCGATATGCTCGATGTCATCGGCTCCAAAAAGAAACCTTACCGATTCCTAATTGTAGGTGGAGGCCCTGCTAGTGTTGAACTTGCCTTCGCCGTGCAACAACGCATCCACCGTGAACTGTCGATAAAAAACTACGAAAATTCGCCTCTTCAAATTGGCATCGTCACAGCAGACAAAGAACTTCTAAAGTTCCATAACAACAAGGTTCGCACTTTCGTTAAAAGCACGCTCGCAACTCGCGGTATCGAGGTATTGCTGGAGCACAAGGTCATCGAATTTCGCGCAGGAAAGATTCTCTGCAACAACGACCACACGCTAGAAGGCGATTCTATGGTGTATGCAACAGGAGCCAGCATTGCATCCTGGCCGAAAGAATGCGGGCTAGCTATTGGTGGCGATGGCTTCATCGAAGTAAACGATTTCCTGCAATCCACCAGCCATGATTTCGTCTTCGCTGCAGGCGATGCCGCCACCATTAAAGGCGAACCCAGACCCAAGTCTGGTGTGTATGCGGTACGCCAAGGAAAGCCGCTGGCAGAAAACTTACAGCGCTTCGCCACAGGGAAAAATTTAAAACCCTATTCCCCACAGAAACATGCCTTAGCGCTGATCAATCTCGGCAACAAAAAGGCGATCGCATCGCGCAACAAGCTATTCTTTCAAGGACGTTCGGTCTGGTCACTAAAACACTCTATCGATACTGCTTTCATACGTAAATACAGCCAGTTCCCGGAGATGCCCGACAGCTTCGATATAGCTAAGGGCTTGGTCGATGATGCGACGGAGCAACAACTTCGCAAGCATGCGATGCGTTGCGCCGGCTGTGGCGCTAAGATCGCTGGCGACGCGCTGCAAGAGGTTCTACAAGAATTACCTCATCACGAGAACGAAGACGTTCTCTCATCTGGATCCGCGACCGAAGATGCGGCGATAATTCAACTAGATGATGGCCGCGTCTTGCTACAGAGCGTGGACCAGCTAAGCGCCTTCATTAGCGACCCTTGGCTGTTTGCCAAGATCGCTAGCAACCATTGCATGAGTGATATCTATGCGATGGGGTGTATGCCTCATTCCGCTCTCGCCGTTGTCGGCGTGCCCGCTGCTAGCAAAAAAATTAGCAAAGGACAGCTTCGCGAAATCATGCATGGCTGCAGCGAAGCGCTTCAGGAAAATGACTGCACCTTAATAGGCGGCCATTCCGCCGAATCAAAAGACCTGCAATTCGGCCTCTGCGTAAACGGATTCGCAGAGCGCGACGCCCTCCTCAGCAAGGACGGCATGCAGACCGGCGACATAGTTATTCTTAGCAAGCCACTCGGGACTGGCACCCTCTTGGCAGCAGACATGCGCTTCAAGGCGAGGCACCGTTGGATGGAAGCAGCTCTAGCGCAGATGCTAATATCAAACAGGAAAGCGGCACAGTGTTTTATCCAATACAAAGCTACCGCTTGTACGGATATTACCGGCTTCGGACTCGCCGGCCATCTATTTGAAATGCTTACCCCAAACAACGTGGAATTAGAACTGAGCCTGGCGGATTTGCCCGCACTTGATGGCGCACTGGAGACATTGCAGCAAGGAATTCAAAGCTCACTTCACGCCGACAATTCCCTCGTCAGCCGCGATATCTTCAATAGTGAAGGGTTTCGTGATAATCCACGCTACGATTTACTCTTCGACCCGCAGACTGCAGGTGGTTTGTTAGCAAGCGTGCCGGAGGCGCAGGCCGAAGAGTGCATCAAGCAACTTCGTGAATCCGGATACCCTCATGCTAAGGCGATTGGGCGAGTAGCTAAAACAGCTGGCCAGTTACCGGCTTTGATCTTGAAGTAATACTTAGCACTGCAAATCATGGCATTAGCTAGACCACCGATTTCTATCGCCCTCACTCGCGAATCACGTCATATTACGCAATTCAACGGTGTTGCCCACGATATCTTTTAAATATACAGAGCGGCCCATTCCCTGTGCGCCATATCTTTCCTGAAAGCCCTCAACCTCGACACCGCAATCTAGTAAATAGGCCTTTAGATCCGCCTCTGCAACTGGCTCAATCTGCAGACAGAAGTGATCGACGTTATTGCCCTGTGAATCTGGAGCCGCACCGCCAACCTTGCCTAGCTCACCTTGCACATCCAAGATATCAATTAGCGAATCCCCCGCACGAAGCTGTGTTAGACCCACCTCATCTGAAGTTTCACGCTCCAACACACAGCCCAACACATCGCAGTAAAAATTGATGAGCTCCCGATAGCGATCGGTTCGTAACACTATGTGATCTATTAGTTTTGGCTTAATCATTACGATTTAACAACTCCCATTATCCTTTGTAACAATCCTAGATCGCAGACTTCTGTTAAGCCCATCCCACAGTGGATCGGAGCTCGCTGGAAGAAGAATGTCAGCTGGGTTATAGTCCTTTGCAGAATTTATACTGCCTAGCAGGGTTATACCATGAAGTTATTCCGCTCCGCTTATCGTACATGCATCACTGCCGCATCGCTGGCCATCCTCGTTTTAAGCACCGCTAGCTTTGCCCAGGATGACGGTGCCGCATCGGTCATACAGCGCTACGGTAATCTCGATATAGAACGCACCGGCCCGACTATAGATGCCGAACTTGGGCAGAAGTATCTTCGCCGCGGCAATACCTACAGTAATTTGGAGCGCTTCGAAGAGGCTATCGACGAATACAGAAAGGCAGTCAGTGCCGATCCAAATCTTGCGGACGCCATTCGCAATCTAGCTAACACCTATTACTATCTCGAACGCTTTGATGAAGCAAAGCCCTTGCTTGCACGTTTCATCCAGCTGCAAACAACCACCTCCGCCGCATTAATTGCCGCGGTAACGACTTTAGGCGAACTGGAACGCAGCGATGGTAACTATACCGCATCGATTGCCTATGACCTGCGTGCGATTGAACTGGATTCCGACAACGACTCGCAAGTACACATCATGGCAAACACCTATAACAACGCAGGTGAGGCCGACAAGGCCATTGCGGTCTATCAAAAGGCTGTTGAAGTGATGCCAGGCAACGCCTTCTTCGATCGAAGTCTTGGGCGCATACTGGAACAGGAGAATCGAATCGAGGACGCGCTGCAAGCCTATGAATCTGCCGCCGCGAAAAATCCTGATTCGGATTTCTATTCAAACCTTGTGGAATCGACGCGCAGTCGCTTGTAGCATTTACAGCGATCTAAGGTCTTCGGTAGCAGCGATTAGCTCATCTCGCTCCCGAACTGGCAGTTCCGCTATACGACCGACCTCGGCATAGAAAGTGGAAAAATCCTGATTCGATTGTTCGAAAATTGCCGCGAAGAATGGCAATAGATCGTTGTAAGAAGCGACTGTTGAAAGTTGCGCATTGTTTAGCGATCTCGAGAACCAGCCATCGTAACCGGCATAGCCTTGCCACTGCTGCTTCAGCAAGCCATATTCTTCGCGCAGTGTCTGCTGCAGTTGCAGTTTCTGACTGCGCATCGAAGACTCTTCCAGGTCTAGCTGGTAGAGCGCCTCAAAACGATCTCGATAGTCGGTAACCAAAACAACAAACTGCTGCTGTCGCTCATAATCCAGCAAGGCAGCATCGATGTTGGATGCCGCATTACTCTGGGTGAGCCAGCGTCGCACCCCTTCCCGTTCTACTGCCGTAGCAAAACTCTCATTAAAAGTTGTGTCGCCCGGCAAGTAGACAAGTTGGTGAGCGAGCTCATGAAAGATTAAACCGGCGAGCTGATAGTCTGCACGATTCAGAACCGTACTGAGCAGCGAGTCTTCGAACCAGCCGAGTGTCGAATACGCATCGACTCCACCGGTATAAACATCGAAACCGTCTTCCTCCAGTTTTGCAGCGTAGCGCAGGGCGGACTGCTCTGAGAAATAGCCCCGGTAGGCAACACAGCCCGCTACCGGGTAACACCAATTCACCGGATCAATGGAAAACTCAGCTGCCGCAAACACATTCCAGACTACATGCTCTCGTTCTACATCGACATAACTGGAGTAGTTCTTGGCCACCGGTAGGCCCAACTCATGCTCGGCAAATTCGCGAATATCCATGACTTGCGCAAACTTTTCTAGCAACTCATCCGGCAGGTCTTGCCGCTCTATTAGCCGCTGAATATCTTCACGCCCGAATACGATTGTTAGCTGCCCTCGCGCCGCCTGCGAGTAATAGCCAACGGTCTCACAGGAAACAAGCACGAAAGAAAGCAGCACAAGGAGAGCTGCCTTCACTCCATTCGATTTCAAAAGTCTGCGAAGATTGTGCACCCGTTATTCTCCCGCAAGCGTCGCGATCAGAGTTCGTGAACTCGCGCTATTGCGATGCTCGCCAAGATAAATACCCTGCCAGGTGCCCAACTGCAAACGCCCTTGCGCTATGGGCAAGCTTATCTCACAGCCGAGCAGACCAGACTTGATATGAGCAGGCATATCATCCGGCCCTTCGTAGGTGTGCTCAAAGTAAGGAGCATCTTCCGGGGCGAGTTGATTAAAATGCGATTCCATATCGCGCCGCACCGAACTGTCGGCATTTTCGTTGATGCTTAGTGAAGCAGAGGTGTGCTGCAGAAACAAATGGAGCAAGCCAACGTTGATAGCCGAAAGTTCCGGCAAGGCCTCCAGAATCTCATCACTAACTAGGTGAAAACCCCGTGATTTTGCTCGAAGCTTGATCGACTTTTGTTGCCACATAATCTATAGGCCAACCAATTCGATCTCGAATAAATGCGCCCAGTGTTTTCCTGTAACAAAAAGACGTTCGGCTTCGGCGTCCCAAGCGATGCCATTAAGCACTGCCTCGGAGCTACCTAGTTGGGTTCGCTCTGACAAGCCGGTCAAATCTACGATGGAGTTTACTTCACCACTTTGCGGGTCGATGCGCAGAATGAAATCTGTTTGCCAGACATTCGCCCATACCTCACCATTAATATATTCCAGCTCATTCAGCTGATTTATGGCATTGCCCGCCAGTTTGACTTCGACCTTACGCACCGGCGCGAATGTCTCTGGGTCCATGAATTGCAGTGTCGCGGTTCCGTCGCTCAAGATGAGATGGCTGCCATCGTAGGCAAGCCCCCAGCCCTCGACTGCGTTGTAATGTGATCCAATCGACTCGAATGTTGCCTTGTCGTGTACGAACACTAGATGTGACTGCCAGGTTAACTGATATATTTTATCGTCGACTATTTCGATCCCTTCGCCAAAGTAGCGCTGCGACATGCTCTTACTCATCAGCACTTCGCCATCCTCGAGATTTATCTTACTCAAGCTTGATTGGCCGTTCTTACCAGTCCCCTCGAACAAATACCCCTCGCGATAGACCAAACCCTGAGTAAATGAATTAATGTTGTGCGGATAGGTATTCAAGATGCTGTAGCCATAACGAGCCACTTGCTCCTGTGCCTGCGACAGAGGCGACATGAAGCAAGCTAACAAGAACAGCAATAACCCTGATCGTTTAAGGATGATACGCAAAACTATTCCCCTGATATCCCATGTTATAGTGTAGCCCGAACGCATTAATCACAGCTGAATGATTGGAGCACTGTATGGCGGATGATTGTCTGTTTTGCAAAATTATCGCAGGGGAAATACCCTCTAACAAGGTTTATTCCGATGATGACGTATATGCCTTTCATGACATCAACCCCGCGGCACCTACGCATATCCTTATAATCCCCAAGAAACATCTGACCTGCGTGAATTCCGCAGACGAAGGGGATCAGGCACTACTGGGTAAACTGTTATTGAAAGCCAACCAGATCGCAGCAGACTTAGGCCTCAATGAAGATGGTTTTCGCTACGTTATTAATACTGGTCGCGATGGCGGGCAGACAGTGTTCCACCTGCATCTGCACATTCTCGGTGGTCGCGCGCTTAGCTGGCCTCCCGGCTAGCACTGGAAAGCCTAATATTAGGATAGACAATAAGACTAACTACGCAGTCGTGCTAGCTGCGACTGCTCGGCATCAAACACGCCCCTTTCGGTAATAATCTTTGTCACTAGACGGGCGGGCGTAACATCGAAGCCGAAGTTGCTCACCGCTACGCCTTCAGGACAGAGTCTAATTTTGCTTACTAAGCCATTCGCATCAATGCCGCTAAGGTGACTAACTTCCTCAGTGTCCCGCTCCTCGATTGGAATCTCTTTGATGCCGTCTGACAATGTAAAGTCGATGCTCGACACCGGCAGAGCAACAAAAAATGGCACGTCATTATCGAAGGCCGCCAAGGCCTTTAGATAGGTGCCGATCTTATTGCAGACATCACCGGTAATCGTCGTTCTATCGCTGCCGACGACACAGCAATCTACTAAGCCCTGCTGCATGAGATGACCACCAGCATTATCAACGATCAACGTATGCGCTATGTCTTGGTGGCCCAGCTCCCAACAGGTGAGCGATGCTCCCTGATTGCGCGGCCGAGTCTCATCCACCCAAACATGAAGTTCAACGCCTGCCTCGGCGGCCTTGTATATTACAGAGAGCGCGGTACCCCAATCGACGGTTGCTAAAGCACCCGCGTTGCAGTGGGTGAGGACATTTAGCGGCTCACTCTTATCAGGCTTAGCATCCCATATCTCTTGCAGCAGTTTCGCTCCCTGGACACCAATTTCAGCGCAGATCGCACTGTCCTCCGCCTCCATAGCTCTAGCCTGCTGCAAGGCAACGGCGACTCGTTGATCGACTAAAGTGTTACGCAGTGCTGCATTCATTCTATCGAGAGCCCACTGCAAATTTACCGCGGTAGGCCGTGTGGCAGCCAACCTATCCACCGCAACCGCTAGCTGATTAGGGTCTTCGAGCAGCGCCAAATACACACCATAAACGGCAGTCACCCCGATCAAGGGTGCGCCACGAACCTGCATTGCTTCGATCGCATGACAGGCATCGGCTAAAGTCTCGAGTGTGAGGGTTTCGAAACGATGAGGCAGACAAGTCTGATCGATAATATGGACGCTATTGTCCGACTCATCGAACCAGATACTTTGGAAATGCTGGCCATTCACGTTCAAAATCGTTTCGCCCCGTAGTAGGTCTAGATAGCAGTCAATCTAGAGAGTAGTAATTTTTAAATGACAGTGAAGTTAAATCACCCGTTCGTTGCCGCCGTCGATTGCTAATTGTGCCCCGGTGGTCTTAGCGAGGGATTGGCCTGCGAATAGCAGAGCAGCCTTCGCCACGTCTACTGATGTAACTTCCCTGCGCAGCACATTCGAAGTCTTGTACTCTTCAACGCTAAGGCCGTAGTGCTTGGCTCGGCTGGCTAACACTTCGTCTGTCCATATAGCAGTATCATACACGGCATTTGGGTGCAGCACGTTGACCCTTATACCGGTGCTGCCCAACTCCAGTGCGGCGACTCGGGCCATCTGCGTAAGGCCCGCCTTTGCTACCGAATAAGCCCCAGCGCCCGGCCCTGGTGCAGGCACATTCTTGGATGCAACGATAACCACCGCAGGGTCGATGCCATTCTTCAGGAAAGGCACCGCGGACCGCAACAGCTTCATGTGCGAGTCCAGATTCAAACGCTGCGATGACTCCCAATTGCTATCAGACATCTCTTCCAGCATTTGACTCTCGGGAAAACTACCCGCATTGCTAACCACAATATCGATGCCACCGAATTCGACGACCATCTGACGTAACGCAGAATCAATTGCTACAGAATCGGTAACATCGCAGTGAACCGGCAATACAGCAGCACTTTCGAATCTTGCCTCGAAACCTTCTGCGATATCGAGTGCCAGCACTACCGCGCCCTTCTCCACGAATTCTTCTACACAGGCTCTTCCTATGCCGGAGGCTGCGCCGCTCACTACAACGATCTTGCCTTCGAACTCTGGAGCCTTGACCGAAGACTTTAGTTTCGCCTGCTCCAACTCCCAGTACTCAACATCGAATAGATCCTGACTTGGCAATGCCTGCCAGCCTCCCAGGCACTCTGCCTGCTGAATCGACTTAATCGTATGCTGCGAGATATCCTGCACTATTCCCAAACGCTTCTGGTTAGGGGCTAGATAAACTATGCCCTTGTCACGCCAAACACCATAGCGCGGCATACTATCCAGGCATTGATGAGATTCATCGCTATGTTTCTCAAAATACTCACGGTAATCCGCCTGGAACTGCTTCAGTCCCGGCACAGGATCATCTGCAAAACTAGCAGCGAAAGCTTTTGCGTGTATCGTATGATCAGGGGTCAACGGGCCGCGTGTTGCTAGGTCATGACAATTCTCGAGGCTCGCGAATCCGGCAGCCTCAGCTGAGGTCTCTAGCCGAAGTAAAACTGGACCACCCACAACATCTGCCGCAGATCGGCGCAGCCGGCTCAGTTGCAGACAATCTTCCGCATCCGCTGTGTAGGCAGCAGCGGCCAAACCTGCAACATCCATCTTTTGCTGCAGATAGTCTTCTGCCTTGCTAACCAGCTCGATCATCGTGCCGTAACTAGTCTCGGCATCTTCATCGAAGGTAAAAATGCCATGGTGTAGCAAAATTATGCCCCTCAGCGATGACCACTCAACCGAGGCTGTCGCCTCTGCCACCTGCTTAGCCAGGATAAATCCCGGCATCGTATAGGGCAGTATCAATACCTCATCGCCATAGATTTCCTGCAGCATAGACTCGCCATCAGGACTATTGCTTATCGCAACTACTGCATCCGCATGACTGTGATCTACATACTTGTGGGGGATCAGTGCGTGCAAGATTGCTTCAACAGAGGGCGTCGGTGCAGTTGGGTCGAGCAGCGCAAGGCGAAGATGACGCATCATCTCGCTATCACTGAGGCTATCGAGCTCCCCCAGACGCAGCAGATAATCCATCTTCACAGCTGGAAAACCGGCCCCTTCTATCGTGCGCAAATCCCATCCGGAGCCTTTCACGAACAGAACAGACTCCGTTTCGCCAAATACGTTCTGTAACTCTCCCTTCACGGAAGTATTACCGCCCCCATGGAGCACGAGATCGGCGTCCGCGCCCAACAATTGTGAAGTGTAGACACGCAGACCAAGATCAACGTCTTTGTTTTCACACACTGCAGCTTCGGATTCTATCCAACGGTTTTTCATGATGTAAGGTAACTCTGTTAGCGGTTAAGAGACTGTGACCCTAAACGAAAAACGCACCATCGGAAGCGATAGTGCGTTTTCTTTACAACTGATCTGATTTATCGCAGCTATTTGCTGCAACAAGTTCTAAGCTAGTTTGGCTCGACAATAGAGATATTTGCCATGCCTGCTTGTCGCGCCGCATCCATAATCATCACCAAGGCCGATACATCAGATGCATTATCCGGTTGAATAATTACCGAGGCCGCTGGATTTTCAGCTTTAAGCTGGTCGATATTCGAGCGAATAAAGTTTGGCAGAATCGGGCGCGGGTTACCGTTGAGAATAATCTCGTTGTTGGAACCGATTTCGAAAAGAATGTTCTTCTTATCATCATCTTCCGGCGGTGGTGGCTCACTGTTGTTGTTGTCGCTACTTGCGGCACTTACCGAAGTCTCGGAGAGAAATGTTGCTGTTACTACGAAGAAAATCAATAAGATAAAGACCACGTCCAACATCGGGGTAAGGTCAATCTTAGTATCATCACTCTTCTTCTTGCCGGCTATTTTTTTCATTGTTTTGTCCTAACTACTTTGTCCGAACCATATCGGTTCTAACTACTTAAGCTCCAACGCCTCGGAACGGTGCATAAAGTCTGGGTTGATTCCACAAGTGAGGGAATCGAGCCTTGGAGTATAGCAATCCTTTCGACTGAATTAAAAGCCGGATTTCAGTGCTTCTTAGATGCCTTTATTGCAGCCAATAAAAAAGGGAGGCTACAGCCTCCCTTTTTTGTCTTCACGACCTTCAATACACAGAAATAAAAACCTAACTATCTGATTAACAAGGACTTAATTGCAAAACGATCTCTACAAGATTTTCTGTTACTTCTGCAGTGAGGAAACGCTGAACTTGATGAGCTCTTTCAACTGCTTTGGCGTCTTGCCATCACGGCTATTTACTCGGATCCCATGAAGGCTGTTCATCAGCGCTTCGGCGGCAAATTCTGCGCTTATGCCCTTCTTCACCTTACGACTCTTATGGGCTTCCTTCAGGCGAGATAATAAATCCTTGCGAATAGTGGCAAGTGAGCCTCGGACAACCTTACGCATTTCCTTATCGTAGTTAATGCTCTCACACACTGAATTCACCAGTAGACAACCCATTCCACGGTGCTTGTTTGTCACATTGAGAACAGTTTCATCGAAATAGGCTTCGATTGCTTCCCAGGGACCTAACTTAGAATTCTTCAGAGTAGCAGCAATCTGCTTGTCTACAACTTTGTTGTATTGATCAACACAAGATTTGAAAAATGTATCCTTGTCACCGAAAGAGTTATAGAGAGTTCCTCTGTTGATACCCGTGCAATCTAGCAATTTTTGAACGGAACTTGCCTCATAGCCTTCACGCCAGAACTGTTCCATCGCGTTGGTTAAAACTTTGTTTTCATCAAATTCAACTGGTCGTGCCATATTCTTTTACTCAATCCGTGCTTTAAAGTTAATGGGGTAAAAAGTCGCTTTCGCAAATAATAGACCTGCTTTTCGCGCGTGATCTTTCGCATATTTTCGAAGCGCGCCAATTGTAGTATAGCGACTCTTTTTTTACACCCAATGCGCATGATAATTTCCCGCTTTTACCCGAAAATTAATTTGGAATGTGCAGTAGGAAAATAAATGCACGAAATGAGGGCGTCAATGTGATCCACATCACGCTCTAGCGGACTATGGTGTAGGTTAACCTCGACACCAAAATATTTTTGGAAGGTAAACGATAGTTTGAATGGAGATTCAAATAAGAGAAGCCGGTCTAAAAATGACCTGCGCCCTAGAGGGCAGTAAATACCGTGACGGCTAGTCCGATCAAACCACCAAATACGCAGCCCCAAACCACAAGCCAACCCAGATGTTTATGAATCATCTGCTGAATGATTTCTTTAACCATTTTCGGCGTCATTTGATTCAGCCGATCATCGATCATGAACTCTAGCTTGCTACGTATCACCTCATCATCCATAGCAGAACTTAAGGCATCCTGAATGTGTCCCTGAAAGCTTCCATCAGTCAATTGCTCGGCAAAGAACTCGCGCATCTTGTCCACAAACGGTATTTTTAATGCGCCCAGCGCATCTCTACCACCCAACATACCGACCATACTGCCGAACGAAGAACTCATGATGACGTCCAGCAGCGACTCGAATGCTGCATCGAGATCCAATTCATCGATAGCCTTCTGCAAGTGACCGGTCATCTTCTCCGAAATATCGCCAGCACCGTGAAAAAACTCCTCTAGATCGGCTTTGTGGAAGAACTGCTCCATGATCAATTGTCGAATACCAACTTTGAATTCCTCGAAGCGCAGAGGAATTACTCCAGAGCCATAGATCCCTGGAACACGCTCGAACAGCATATGTACAGCTAACCAATTGGTAATGCCTCCTGAGAGCGCAAACAGGCCAGTATTAAGCACATAGGCCTGATAAGGCCATTCTACGAGCAGGCCGACTGCGACTAGTGCCGCTGCAATGAGATTGCTGAGGATACTTTTATTGATGGTAGACCTCTTGGAGACTTATCGATGAGACTTGAAGACACCGGCGCATCTTAATAGATCATCAATGGATGGGGCAAGTCGGAGCCGCAGTTCTGTGGAGATAGCTTCGTAGGAATGCAATAACTACTGGACCAAATGCGTCAGCAAACGTCATTAACTACTGGGCAAGCTGAACTCGTTCCATATCGTCCATTTGTCTGTAGCTAGAGGTGATCACCCTATCGCCTTGCTGCAGACCATCGATCACTTCGATATAGCGGTTATTACGTCGACCAACGCGAATATCGCGGCGTATAGCGTAGCTGCCCTGTGCATCAACTACGAACACCCAATTGCCACCAGTATCTTGCACGAAACCTCCGATAGGCAGCAGCAGTGACTCTACCGGATTACCGAGAGTGAGCTCCATCTGCAGACTCTGTCCCCGCCTAATATCGCTTGGTGTTAAACCATCGAACACAAGATCGACCTCGAAGGTCCCCTCGGTGATCTCGGGATAGACTTTTAGTAGACGCGTCGTATATTCCGCACCTGCCAAAGTAAACGAGGAAGTCTGACCTGCGAATACACGAGAAACGTAGAATTCATCAATCTGAGCAACAACCTTAAACTGATCGATAACATCGATCTGCCCGAGTCGCTGTCCGGCCTGTTTACTCTCCCCTATCTCTACAGGTAGAGACGTCAATTGCCCCGCGATAGGCGCCCGCACTAACAAGCTCTCGAAACTGCTCTGCGAAACCAACAAATTCTCTTCCAGCTTCTCTACCTGCGTCTCGATCTGGACCAGTCGCGTCTCTCGAATTCTATTCTCGAGTCGTTGCCGTGCCTGATGGTTCGCCAAGACCTTCGACTGATAGGCAAGCTCATCGACAATGGCATCGTATTGCTCGATAGAAACCAAACCATCTTCTACTAGCTGCTCATGCCGTGCCTTCTGCCGCTCTAGAACAATAAGCCGGTATTCAGTATCGATGATCTGGCGCTCAGTACTCAGCTTCGTCGTCTCGAAGCCATCGGTGATATTGTTCAGCAGATTCAACTGCTCGGTGATATTCGTATCATTCTGCGCAGCACTCAGCCGAAGATTGGTGTTACTCAGCTGCAGTAGAGGTTGCCCCGCCTCGACGAAGCTCCCCTCCTCTACAAAGACCTCTTCAACCGCTCCGCCATTCACAGCATCTAGGAAGACACTATTAAGGGGTTGAACAGAGCCGCGTATGGGAACTGCATCCTCGAAGTCACCAAACTCGACCTCCGAGATAACCAGCTGATCAATCGAAACCCGATAGGTCCGTATAGAGGCATCTATCAGCATTCGATAAGCAAACCAGCAGCCGATCAACAATACGGCACCGACCAATCCCCACTTCCACGCAGGCATTTTCTGTCGTTCTATAACGCGATCCATAGCCATAGTATTAGATTATAACCCTATCTTGGTGAGTTGTTATCGGTTTACAGTTTGCAAAAAAAATCTACTCGTAGCGCAGCACCATTGCTGGGCGAACGTGTGCGCTTTTCCAAGACTGAGAGATAACCGCCCCCACAGCAATTAGCACAGAAAGGAAAAAGCTGACTAGGAAAGGCAGTAAAGTAAGTTCCGATTGTGCGGCAAATAAGCTCGTGTAGACGTTGCCGATAAAATAACCCACAGGCCAAGCGAAGGCGTTAGCGATCATGACTGGTTTTGCAAAATCTAACAGCAACATGCGAAGTAATGTACCACTACTCGCTCCCATCACCTTGCGAATGCCAACTTCCTTGCGTCTGATATTAGTTATGAACGTAGCATTTCCGAGCAAACCTATGCTGGCAATAAAGAATCCGAACATCGATAAGGCGCCGATTGAAGCACTTATCCCCAAGAACAAATTGTAGGCTTCATAAAAAAGGTTATCTGCAAATTCCCTTTTTAAGGCAACGGTAGGCATCAGCCTATTCCAGGTCTCATCAATGTGACGCAATGATTCGCTTACATTGTCTTTTGCCACTTTAATGACCAGATAGTTTGCACTGTTTGGCTTTAGCGTATACATGCTCCCGCTTACTCCAAAGCTCTCGAAATTTATAAACCTAAATTTTTGATCACCGACGCTGCCGATTATTGTCATCTCCACCGCTATAGGAGTCTGAACAGACGGCGGCTCTAGGTGTTTAAACACCGATTGACCTACCGCCTCGGCGGCATTCTCCCAACCCAGAGTCTGGGCAGCAGCATCGTTTATTAGCAGACCATAAGGTCCACTGGTCGTCGTAAGCTCAGAATTGGAGGGAAAAGTATCGCGAGAACGATCACGGGAGAAATCACGCCCACTCAATAGAGGCATATCCATTGTCTCGGTAAATTCGTAACCGACATTCTGATTGCTCAGCTCCACAGTTACTTCGTTGAGATCCGCAGTTCTAGCCATGCTATCCGTCGACATGCTGATTTCCCACGGCGGGATGCCTACCTGAGTGACAGAAAGTACCCCAGGATTTTGCTTGAGCTGAGTTATGAGCAATTCTGGATCAACGGTATAGGTGTCGACCGGAGTTGAAACAACGATCTTTGGATCTGCAACCTCCCCGTCCAACTGCCCTGTCATAGCCGAGTTCTGCGAGAACATGATAACGGCAAGAATCATCAAGGTACCGGAGATAAAGAATTGCACCCCCACCATCAAAGAGCGGAGTCGGCTCGAATAGCCGCTTGATCCCTTGGGACGCATTAACGACACCAAAGGAACCATTGCCGTGCGAATCGCAGGATAACCACCCGCAACTAGGACAATGACCGTGATCACTACGAGCAGCGCCAACCAGAGCTGAGCATCAAATAACATGGAAACCGATACACCGACTGCGCCGGTACCCTGCAACTGCAACAACAGAATTAAAAAAAGAGCTAGGGTGATCAACAGAGCTGCCATGACAAAAAGCAGACTCTCGAAGCAATACTGCGCTATTAGCAAACTCCGCTTAGCACCGAGAATTTTCTGCACCCCGATTTCCTGACTACGCAGTGATAGTTGGGCAATTACTAGATTGGAATAATTTAGACAGCCGATCAACAGTACCAACGCCCCCGCAACCACGAGAATATCGGTAATATCGAAGCCGCCAGTAACGAAGGCGATTTGTGAGGTAACCAATTGATTAATGGGTTGTAACTCATAAGTCATGAATTCAGAACGTTCTTCCGGCAAAGTCGCCTGAACAAATTCATCGAGGCGCTCATTGAAGTCTGCTACATCAAGCTCCATATCCTCCGGAAATTCTATATAAACGTAGTCAGATTGATTGCCCCATTGATCTGCATTGGGATCGGCGCCAGCGGCTGCCCGTCGCTCTCGCCTGATGCTGTCTGACACTTCAATGGGTACAAAAATGTCCGTCTGAAAAAGGGGTATCGAAGATTGCAGGTGGGAGGGGCTCTGCTGTTTTGCTGCAACACCTGCAATAACAATATCCGAACGATTGTTTAATAACATGCGCTCACCGACTACGTCGGTTCGTCCGAAAACTCGAATCGCCGCTTCTTCTGTTATCAAGGCAGAGTTTGGCGGAAGTTCCCCGCCGGTCGCTAATCCATGCTGCGTAGGTATAGGGAAAATATCGAAGAAGCTTGGCCCTACATAACGCACGAAGAGCGTAAGCGCCTGACCGTCCACTATCACATCACCACTTCCGCCACCGGCTCCAGCCCTTGTAATGTTCGGTATTTCCGGGAAATAAGTACGCAAGTATCGAGCGGCTGGCTCGTTAATTATCGGGAATTTGTCGGGGCCGCCTACACCACCACTATTGCGCATGATGACATTGTAGATCTTGTCAGCATTCGGGAAATGCTGATCGAAGCTTTGCGTATAATTAGACAGCAGAACTGCAGAAATAAAACAGAGGAAACCAAACACTAGGCTTAGCATGCTGATAGTAGAATGCAGCTTGAATCTTAGCAGGGCCTTCATTGCCATCTTGGAAAAATGCGCGATCATGATGCTACTCCCAATTTCTGCTCTAGTTGCGCTTCATTACGGTAACATTCGATATCGGCTGATCTAGACTCTCGTCTTCTGCACCAACCACCTTGCCGTCTAGCATAGAGATGATGCGATCTGCCTTCGCGCCATGTTCGGGTGAATGGGTAACCATAAGAATCGTAGCGCCCTTATCTTTAAGCAGCGCCAACATATTCATCACGTCATCACCATTCTTAGTATCGAGATTTCCCGTAGGCTCATCGGCTAATATTAACTTCGGATCGCCAACTACAGAACGCGCTACAGCTACACGCTGCTGTTGTCCGCCAGAAAGTTCTTGAGGCATGTGCTTGGCCCGCCCTTCCAGCCCGACGAGTTCAAGCGCCTGCGCCACTTTTTCTCTCCTTTCTTTCTTACCTAAGCCTAGATAGAGAAGAGGCAAGTCGACGTTTTCTTGCACACTTAAATCGTCGATTAGATTGAAATTCTGGAAGATGAAACCAATGTTCTGCTTGCGTAGACTCACCAACTCATTCTCGGAGCGACTAGCTATCTCCTCACCATCGAAGTAATACTCGCCAGAGTTTGGGCTGTCGATCATGCCGACAATGTTTAGCAAGGTTGATTTACCGCAACCGGACGGCCCCATAACCGCCACAAATTCCCCCTTACGGATATGAATATTAATACTATCCAGAGCCACCGTTTCCATGTAGGCAGTTCGGTACATCTTGCTTAAGTCCTTCAATCGAATCATTGCTTAATCCCCAATAGCCATTGCTATGTGCTTACATATACCAGTAAGACTCAAAACCAGATAAAAAGTTACAGAATACTTCTGTATATAGATGAACGAACAACGTTGATTAGATGCAACCGGACAAACTATCGACCTAGCTGAATTTATAATATGATGGGAAGTCGACATCTCAGAACAAACATAACTACATGAAAATTATAAAAAAACTTGCATACCCACTACTCTATAGCATGCTGATTGCGGCATCTTCCTCCAGCAGCGCACAAGAATTTAATCCGCAACTTACAGAGTATGGCCAACCTGATCTTCGTGGTGTGTGGAATTTCTCCAACAAGACACCCCTGGAGCGACCTGAGCGCTTTGGCGATCAAGAGTTTTTAACCGAGGAAGAGCTAGGGAGCATATTGCAGTCTAGAGTGGAACGAGTAGCAACGACTGCGGCGAGAGAGGCTGCCACATCGGAGCGCATCCTGAATACAGAGAACGCTCGTTCGGTAGAAGCTGTAAATAATTTCTGGTTCGAGGGCGACGCCCTTGGGGAAAATGGCAGGACTTCGTTGGTGATTTATCCAAGAAACGGCCGATTCCCGGATGTAGTTCCAGGAACACTAATACAACGCAGCGATGCAAACGGCGTTACCGAGATACCTGGAGATCGCCCTGTACGCTTTACCCACGGAGGCATCAGTCGCGACGGCCCCGAGGATCGCGGCCTATCCGAGCGCTGCATGGTCTTCAATTCCGGCCCACCTATGTTCAGCGGTCCCTACAATAATAATTTGCAGATATTTCAGAACCGCGACCACGTCGTTATCTTGACCGAGATGGGTTTCGATGCGCGCATCGTGCCACTTGAGAAAACGGAGCATGTCGATCCTGCCATAACACTCTGGTCCGGAGATTCTAGAGGCTATTTTGAGGGCAATACCCTAGTCGTTGAATCTAGAAATTTTACTGACGCCATTGCTAGCATTGGCATGAGGCAGGTTGCCTATGGCAGCGCAAAGAATAGATTGCTTATCGAGCGCTTCACACCGACTGCAGAAGGATCTCTAGATTACGAAGTCACTATAGACGATCCAGACACATTCCAAGATCGAATAGTGATCCTAATGCCCATGACCCGAGTCGATGAACGACTATTCGAATATGCTTGCCATGCTGGCAACTACGCATTGAGGAATATATTGCGCGGAGCGCGTTCGGAAGGAATCTAATCTACCGACTCAAGACGCAGAAAATAGCGCGGTGGAAAGCCCGTCAGAATTCTAAACATCAAACCCAGTGAATTTTCTGCATCTACGCGTTCGTGCTCTGCGCCTTCAACGGGCACTGCCAGATAGCGACCCTCCTCAAGCTCCGACAAGACTTGAACAGAAGGATTGGCCAATGCTTCACTATACCAAGCTCTTGGCCAGTGATTAGCAGCGACATAAAGCTTATCTGCGCTTTCGATACGAACCACAATACGTGGGCTGAGATTGCCCTGATCGTCCAAGGTGCTAATCTGCAGAGTACTGGTATTTTCGGGCTGAAAGTATCCGAGAGATGATTCAAATAAGATAACGAGCAAGGCATAAGACAACAGTAGAATGAGAAACAGCTTCAATGATTTTTTAGCAGTCATTATTACACCCTAGAATTTATTAGCACCACTATTGAGAGACATCGCCCGCTTGCCTAGCCCTATCGGGAGAACCGAAAGCCTGCTTAAACTCAGGCTCCAAATTTTCCCATGGGCCCTCGAGTGTATAGACTGCGCTGGTCAAACTATTTACCTGACTGCCGAAAATTCGGTCAAACAAATAGGCCCCCACGGCCAAAGGAATATTCGCAGTTAATAAACCAATCCAGGGAATGTTTTCACTCACCGGCAGCGTCAAATACATCTCACCCACGATGCTTTCTTCTTTAAGATTTAGGTCGCCTGTAATCTGATAGAGACTGGAAGGTCCAGAGATGACCAATCTATCTTCAATGTGCACCTGTCCATCCAACATCGACATCTGACCCGTGATTTCGTCGTAGGCCAGGCCGCTTCGCAGCAGGTCATCACTAAAGCGCAGTCGACGCATAATCGCATCAAAGTTTAGAATGCTGATTAATTTAAGCGCACCCGCGGCACCTGCACGCTGCAAAAATCGCCCATCCTCAATGTCTATCCCGATATCCCCGCTGAGATTTGCCGCCGTAAAAAATGCAGGACTACCAGGCCAACTCAAATCCGCGATAAATTCAGCGGCACTACTCTCCAAGCTCGGGGCATATCCGTTTGCCGTTAATACATCAGCCATATTGTCAGCCGTTAGCACGCCGGTTAGCGCGCTCACGTGTGTATCACCATCGAAGCGCCAGCTAAAATGCGGAATCAGCTGCGGCTCACCTGCCTCGCTATCCGCTGAGTCATTCTCCACCTGCTCTATCGGCGCCGTATCTAATCCTAACCGCAGTCCACGAAAATCGAAGGCTAGATCATCTATTTCTGCACCCTCTGAATTAGGGTTGAGGGTAAAGCTCCAACTTCCATAAGGTCGATCTCCGATACGAAACTCGTTCGTGGAGAAATGCATACGCGGCAACTCTCGAGGATCGATATCAGCCAAAACATCAACAGGGTCTTCGTCTTCGATCAACAGAAGTTCGATATCCGTTTCTGACAAGGGACCAATTCGATCACTCTCCTCTCCCGGCAACCGCAAGTACTGCAAATCGAGACTTAAATAATCTTCAACATCGAAGGGGAGCCTAACCTGTCCTGCAATGGAACTGCTCTGTAGTGCAATCTCCCAATTCTGCTGCGCAAGCTGCGGAACAATACGCATATTCACATCACTTAGTTGCTCGCCATAGAACCGAAAATTCTCTATCTGTATATCCACAAACTCAATGGTGCTGCCCATGCCCTCGGACACCGATTCATCACTATTAAACTCGGCAAGAAAATCACTCCACTGCTCTAGCTGGAATCGATCCATATTACCGAGCACCACCAGACCTTCTGATACATTGTCCCGCAGGCTTTCGAAGTTGCCCTGAGCCTCACCGACGAATACCAAACCATCGCGAATATCACCCTGCTCTACTTCCAACTCGAAACTCAGGGTAGATCCAAGCGAGCCAACAATCATTTGCTCATCATCGGAGAATGCCATATCAAGCTTAAGAGGCAGCTCGACTTCTACCGACTTGGTAAAAGGATGAGGCAATTCCAACGAGGCACCTAGTAGAGAAGAATCTATGACTAGCCGATTGGGCACATCAGCAATGCCGGTCTGATCGATGCTCAAGTTTGCCTGGTAAGCCAGCTGCCCCTGCATGCTAGCCAAAATGTCTTTCACGAATTGGCTTTGCATTGGCCAAGCTATAAGCTGCTCAGGGGTCACTAGACCGGCAGCACTAACACCAATCGATTCGAGATTTCCCTCTACCAAATTAGAGCTCAGCTGGATATTTGCTATCTGCTCGAACAAGCGCCCCGACAGAACAGTCTCTTCGACACCGCTGCGAGTATCGAAGACAACAGGGCCAGTAAGCTCATTTATTTGTATAGCGTAATCTGGAATTAGAAGATTGTTATCCTGCAAACTCATATCTAGGCGAACTTCAGTCTGCAGCTGCGGACGATTCAGCGGTACTTCCACACCGATTTGCGCACTAAAGTCGCCCTCTGTCTGCCAATTAGCGAAGGCAGCCTTTAGGCTTTCGCCGACCGCAGCATTCTGTAAATAATTTAAGCCGTCGGCTGTAGCACCATCGGCCTTGCCCTGAATTGACAACCAGTTCTCGCCTTCGGCGTTCTCCCTAATCAAACCATTCACTGACGTCGCAACAACATCGAGACTAGTCGCTCGCTGCACCTCAATATCAATATTGTTGTCATCGGATATCGCGAATGCGTTAACGTCGCTCAAATTCGGCCACTCGTCGCTGAAATTAAGTTCGCCGTCACCCAGCACATAGAAGCCCTGAAAAGTCTTCGTCGGCGCCGCTGCGTCAGGTAATGTAGAGCCACGATATATCGCGCCGCTGTTCACCAGCATGCCATCGAGAATCGCTCCGTTGAGCCACTGCATGGTGTCCGCCAAACCCTGATTCACCTTCGGTCCATCGGGCAAATAGGCGGCTCGGCCGCTGGCATCGAAACTCAGCGCCCCAACAAGCAGCTCGAACTCGGCCCTCGGTTCTCCCTCATTCGGCCGATCGATTATTGAAGTGAATTGCACGCGCCCTTGTACAGCATCTGTCTCGGCAACCACAACGTTACTCTTCAAGCGAAGATGCATGCCTTCGTTTAGATCCAGGCTGAAACCAATACTGCCGTTGACATAGTTATGATCCCAGGTGCTGACAAACAAATTGGGTATGTTTATACGGAATCGCTCAGACTCTACCTCGGCGAAACCACCAGCACGGCTACTGGCTCCGTCATAGTCGATTTCAGCATAACCATCAAGGCCCCACATTTGCGGAGAACCACGCACCGAACCAACATCTATATTATTAAGATTGGTCTTAATGAGCAGATGCTCTTGTGAATTTTCTTCGAGGGGAAGCTGAAGGCTAAAATTTTCGAACTGACCTCTCGGTGCGTACTGTTCAAGCTGCTCCCGAGCACTCTCACTTAGCAGCCCACTGCTCTCAGCGAACTGCGCAATAAGAGAGACGTCAATACTGTCTGCGCGCACAGCCACATTCGTTCCGGAATTCAGTGACGCATAGACATTAAAGGGAGACCAGCGCAGCTCCTTCCAGGACAGGCCCATGTCTGACAACGACAACTCCCAGCCTTCGCCCGAGGGCTTTCTAAGCAGACCGGCCTTTCCCGACAGATCGCGCAGCGATAGAGAATCAGAGGCGCTGCTGAGCAAGGCGAGAGTATCCAATTCGAATTCGGAGGTGAAGTCTGTGAGCTCACCTTGTGCGAAGGTCAGCCAAAAACTGCCGCCGCCAAATAACTCATCAACACTTAGCTCTTCCAATGTTTGACGATTGAACAACTCGCTGTAGTCGGCAGAGGGAAGCTTAATGTGCATCTGCCCATCCATTTCGGCTAGCTCATTGCCAGTAACCTCAAACGAGAGCGCCATCTCGTCTTGTGAACCAGCCAAACTGAGATTAGCGTGCAGATAATGAGTGTCTCCGCGATTCGCGATGGTAGCTAAGCCGTTGCGGAAACTGAGTATCTCACCATCAAAGGTGTGCAGATTTATAGCCACGTTGCGCATGCTAAGTTGAGGAATTTGCTGCAGGGATCGGTACAGACTATCCATATCAACTGGACCTGCGTCACCCACTGACAGTCCACGCAGCAGCCAGGCACCAGACTCTACTTGATCAAAGTTTATCTCTAGCGATTCGACGACGAAATCTTCCAGCACCCAAGTGCGCTGCCGGATGCTTTGCGGGATGTCGACTATCACGGTAGCACTTTGCAGAAACAGTGGGGCTTCTCCCGCCACTGCGGCATCATCTGCGACGAGAAGCGTCATACCATTCACATGCAGGATGGGATTGAAGCCCTCGAAGTCACCAACCAATGAATCAACAGTTATGGGGATACCACTGCGGGCTAAGACTTGCTCTTCGAAGAATGAGACATAACCGGAAACGGCCGGCATAAATTGACGACCTGCACTAACGTACGCAGCTACCAGCACCAATGCAACTGCCGTCATTAGTATTAACTGTTGGCGAACTTTTTTAAGAATTGAACTTAGCATGCTCGGATCTTGATACGATTCTCAGTAGATGCCCTACTGCCACATCTAGAAATAGGCCTTCGGACTTCTGTGCTTCCTACACGGTATAGCGCAGGCTTGCTGAACCGTAACTGAAAGTGAGCTAACGGAAACTCTACAGGCATGGGGCCTTCAGCCAGAGAGAACAACGTCGAACTGCTCTTGAGTATACATGGGTTCTACCTCAAATTTGACCGTCTTCTCCACTAATTCTTGTAGCTCAGCCAAGGTATCGGACTCCTCGTCAAGTAATCGATCAACCACCACCTGAGAGGCCATTACCAACAGCACATCGTTTTCATAGGCACGCACCACTCGCAAGATCTCACGGAAGATTTCATAGCAAACCGTTTCCGCAGATTTTTGCGTACCGCGACCTTCACAAACTGGGCAGGGGCTGTTCAAAATCTGGCCCAAGCTCTCCCTGGTCCGCTTACGTGTCATCTCCACAAGGCCGAGTTCCGATATGCCAGTAATCGAAGTACGTGCTGGGTCTCTTTCGAGAGCCTTCCCTAATGCGCGATGGACCTGTCGCTGATGCTCCTCATCCAGCATATCGATGAAGTCGAGAATAATTATCCCGCCAAGGTTTCGAATACGAAGCTGTCTAGAAATCGAGTTTGCCGCCTCAAGATTCGTTTTCAAGACCGTCTCGGCGTGATTCTTACTACCAAGAAAGCTACCGGTATTTACATCGATAGTCGTCATTGCCTCAGTCTGATCGATAATCAGATCGCCACCGGACTTCAGCATCACCTGCCTACCGAGCGCCTTGTTTATCTCATCTTCGATGCCAAATAAATCGAATAGCGGACGATCACCACTATAAGCTTCCAGCTTCGCAGCCGACTCGGGAATAAAGTCCTCTAGAAATTGCCGGATCTCTCCAAGTGATTGTTCATTGTCTACACGAATTTTTTCGACCTGCGCTGTGATAAGGTCACGCGTGGTTCGGATATAAAGCGGCACTTCACCGTATACAGTACTAATCTTATTGGCTCTTTCTATCCGCTGCTTTACCTTTCTCCACAGCCGACGCAGATAACGTACGTCTTCGCAGAGCTCCTGCGCGCTACCTCCTTCAGCAGCTGTGCGCACTATGAAACCTCCATGCTCATCCCAAGATTCTTGCCCAAGGCAGTGTTCGAGCTGATCAAGTAGTCGCTGCCGCTCACCCTCCGACTCGATGCGCTGAGAGATGCCCATGTGCTTGCTTCGCGGTAGGTAGACCAAATTACGAGAGGGCAAGGTCAACTTAGTAGTTAGACGTGCCCCCTTTGTACTGATCGCATCCTTGGCAACTTGTACGACAATAAATTGCCCTTCACGTAAAAGCTGCTGTATCGATTTTGGCTGTTCATCTCTAGTCTCGAAGCCATCAGCACCGATAGGCGCTATATCGGATGCATGGATAAATGCAGCCTTCTCTAAACCAATATCGATGAAGGCAGCCTCCATTCCCGGCATCACGCGGATAACCTTGCCATAGAAGATATCGCCTACGTGACCGCGATGATTGTGACGCTCGATAAAAATTTCTTGCAACAGGCCATTCTCGATAAGCGCCACTCGAGTTTCCATCGCCGTTACATTGATGAGAATTTCTTCGCTCATAGCCTACTTCATGACCACTGAATTAGTTGATTGCATGGGTACAGAAAACTCAGTGAGCAGCTGCGCCGTCTCGAAAAGAGGCAAGCCCATCACACCACTGTAGCTACCGAGTAATTGCTCCACGAATACCGCGCCATAACCCTGTATAGCATAGGCTCCTGCCTTGCCTTGAGGTTCGCCGCTTCTGTAGTACTGCTGCGCCTCTGCAACGCTGATCTCACGAAACCTAACTCGCGACTCGGACAACACAGTGCGCTGCTTATCTAGCGTAGCCAGGGTTACTGCGGAAAGTACTCGGTGCTCGCGGCCAGAAAGAGTTCGCAGCATGTCGACGGCATTTGCCTCATCTAACGGTTTGCCGAGCACATCGGCATCGCAGACAACACTGGTGTCGGCTGCAAGCACTACTGTTTCGTTTGGATCTTTATTGGCACGCAATGCGATGAGCGCTGAGTCGGCCTTCTCCTGCGCCATACGGGTAACATAGTCATTCGCAGGCTCACCAATTCGAATCGATTCGTCGATGTCCTGACTTCGAACAGTAAAACGAACACCAATCTGGCTAAGTAGCTCTTGCCGTCTGGCAGAAGCCGAAGCGAGTATGATCGACTCCATCCTAAACCCGCCTAACGCACATCGAAGCTGCGACGAACCTGTCGAAGCAGTTGAAAGAAAGCAGGCCAAATCACAGCACTGGTCAGCGCTGCCATAAGGAACATGAGGTTAGAAGATACACTCTGACCAGTCATGATTTGCAGCCAATTGCATAACATCAGATTCAGTCCCACCAGGGCGAGCACCAAGCCACTCTGCTGTACCGTAGAAAACATCCGCATGCGTTGGTGTAGGCTAAGGGCTACATACGCGACAACCACAAGTGCCAACGCATTCACACCCAGTGTCGAGCCTTCCAGAACATCTAAGACCATCCCCGCGGCCCAGGCTGAACCAATACCAACCCGATAGGGCAAGGCCATAGTCCAATAGATCAATACCATGGGCACCCATTCAGGACGGTAGTTCATCGCCCATTCGGGAAAGGGAACAATCGCCAACAGATAGGCTATAAAGAAACTTAGAAAAATAACCCAGATTGAGTGTGCTCTATTTTGCATCGCTCTGCCTATTGCACTGCCGCTTCAGGAGCGGCTGGAGGGTTTTGATCGGCAGTAGTCGATTCCTCGACACTTTCCAAAATAGCTGCTTCGCCAACTTCGGCGCCAGGCAGTTCCAGCTCCACAATATCTCCAGCTCCGCGCACGCTCGTTTGCGCCTCTTCACTATTAAATACCAACATCACATGGCGCGTGCTATCGAGCTGCGCCAGTGGTCTCGCTTTGATCGTAGCGAAGTCCTGACCAGGGTCAGCGAACACGCTAACAATTTCAGCAACCGGATAATTCTTTGGATAGACCTGACCCATGCCGGAACTAACCAATCTATCTCCGGCCTTCATATCTTGAGTCTGGGTTACAAACTCCAACTCCAACTCGGTAGCAGTCGTGCGACTGCCTCTAGCCAAAGCGCGCTCGCCGTTGCGGTTCACCTCCACAGGCGTCACGTGATGAGAATCAGTAATCAGCAATACCCAGGAGGTAAAGGGAAGCACTTCGTCCACCTGACCCATCAAACCGTTCGCGTCGAGCAAAGCCTGCCCGACAAATACTCCTTCACGAGCACCTTTATTGATTAAGACCCTCTTCGAATAGGGATCGGGAGATATATTTATAATTTCTGCGGCCAATACGTCGCCATTGATTCCTCTAGTGGCCTGGTTCAATGCGAGTAGTCGGTTATTCTCGCTAGCTAGACTCTCAAGCAACTGCAGCTCGCGCTGCGCAATCAATAGATCGGCACGGAGGTCATCATTTTCTTCTAGTAGATCGGTGCGCGAAACAAAAACGTCATCGATCCAGAAAGAGACGCGCGTGGGTATATCCGCGACCCAATAGACAGGCGAGGTGGCATAACCGAGACCATAGCGAATTCGTTCCAGATAGCCAAAGCGCGCATCTGCAACCATGATACAAACGGAGAAGAATATAAAGGTGAGCGCCCGGTACTCGAGAGCGACACCTTTTATAAACAGAGTCTTATCGATGGCTGCTGAACCTCATACTGGAACCTTAGACCTAAGCGAAGTCTGATTCGAAGGCTAGCTTCAAGACTCCTCTTTAGACCCGACACGGGAAAACCTAGAGTATATCAGCCCCGCAAGGCGTACACGAGGCAACCGACGAGAGGTCTACTCCAGAGTCAGCAGGTCGATATCGTGAGTATCCATCAATTCCATTGCCTTACCACCGCCGCGCGCCACACAAGATAGCGGATCGTCTGCGACAATAACCGGTAGGCCGGTCTCTTCGGAAAGCAATTTATCCAGATCCCTAAGCAGAGCACCGCCGCCCGTTAGGACGAGGCCGCTTTCGGCAATATCTGAAGCCAATTCTGGAGGAGACTGTTCCAGCGCACTCTTTACGGCCTGTACTATCGCCGATAGAGGCTCCTGCAGAGCTTCGAGTATCTCATCGCTGTTAAGCGTAAAGCTTCGCGGCACACCTTCAGCTAGATTACGACCGCGAACGTCGATCTCACGAATCTCTGTGGAGGTACCCACATAGGCACAGCCTATCTCTTTCTTAATACGTTCCGCCGTGGCTTCACCGATAAGGCTGCCGTAGTTACGGCGTACATGGGTAGTTATAGCCTCATCGAAGCGATCGCCACCGACACGTACCGATTCCGAGTAAACCACACCATTCAAGGAAATAATGGCGATTTCGGTAGTACCACCACCGATATCCACGACCATGGAGCCACTCGCTTGCTCTACCGGCAGACCTGCTCCAATAGCAGCTGCCATGGGCTCTTCGATCAAACGGACGTCACGCGCACCGGCACTAGCGACAGATTCACGAATGGCGCGGCGCTCAACCTGCGTAGATTTACAAGGAACACAGACCAGAACTCTCGGGCTAGGTGGGAAGAAGCTATTCTCATGCACCTTATTAATAAAGTGCTGCAGCATCTTCTCAGTTACCTGGAAGTCAGCGATAACGCCGTCCTTCAAGGGCCGGATGGCGGTGATGTTGCCAGGTGTTCGTCCCAACATACGCTTGGCATCGGAACCCACAGCAGTAACGGTCTTCTGACCATTGTGAGTGCGGATAGCAACTACGGAAGGCTCGTTCAAAACGATACCCTCTTCGCGCACGTAAATCAGTGTATTGGCCGTGCCTAAATCAATAGACAGGTCATTGGAGAACATTCCCCTAATTTTTTTGAACATGTATTTTCTTTGACCTCAATTTAAAGATTCCATTTCTGGCATGCATTCTTATTTAAGCGGCATTTGCGCCTAATGATTTAGCGATTGATCGCTTTTATTTCATGCTCGGAACGAATTAATGTGAACCAGCAGCTCTTCTCGCCCTATTTGGGGCTGAGATGGGACACTGGCGGGAATCTCCTAAAGTGATTGACCGATTTCTCTTTTTGGGAACATCGGCAAAATTCAAGTATAATCTCGCCTCTTGCGCGAATAGCAGGCACTCTAGCAATGGCTAGGGCTTTGAGCAAGCGGCAGGATACAAATATTTGAGCCACCGCAAATACTGCAAGTAATTCACTCCCGACTCTAAAAAACCCGGAGAATCTTGATGGCTTTGGACAAGACAGAAGTAGAAAAAATTGCCCATTTGGCGCGATTACACATTAGCGAATCTGAAGCCGAAGAGGTGACCACTCGAATCACCGATATTCTGACGCTTATCGATCAGATGCAATCGGTAGATACTGAGGCTGTCGAGCCATTGGCTCACCCTCTGGATGTAGTTCAGAGACTACGCGTCGACGAGGTTACCGAAGAGAATCAGCGCGATACTCTCCAGCAACTCGCCCCCGCAAGTGAAGATGGTTTATATCTGGTACCGAAAGTACTCGATTAATCCACAGAGTAACTATCGACACAAACACCTACGCAACTAACTTACCCTAAATGGAATTCGCAAATGATTAATAGTACTGTCGCCGAAATTTCCGCCGCTCTCGCAGCGGGCGACATCTCCAGTGTTGAAATTACGCAGGCTTACTTGGATCGCATCGCTGCCCTTAACGGCGATCTCAATGCATTTATTACTGTGTGTGAAGATTCTGCTCTGCAACAGGCAAAAGCTGCAGACGACGCGCGCGCGAATGGCGACGACAGCCCCTTACTCGGAATCCCATTGGCGCATAAAGACATCTTTTGTACCAAGGACGTGCTCACCACTTGCGGCTCGCGCATGCTGCACAACTTTGTCTCGCCTTATAATGCAACCGTCGTAGAACTGTTTAACAGCGCCGGCACCGTATTACTAGGTAAGACCAACATGGATGAGTTCGCGATGGGTTCATCCAACGAAACCAGTTACTTTGGTGACGTGAAGAACCCGTGGAACACTGAATGTGTGCCAGGTGGCTCTTCAGGTGGATCGGCAGCAGCAGTTGCTGCCGACCTCTGTGCCATGGCGACTGGCACTGATACCGGCGGATCTATCCGTCAACCCGCAGCATTCTGCGGCGTAACAGGCTTCAAACCTAGCTATGGCAGAGTGTCTCGCTGGGGAATGATCGCCTTCGCCTCGAGCCTGGATCAGGCCGGCCCAATAACGAAGAGCGCCGAAGACGCTGCTCTAATGCTAAATGTTATGTCCGGTTTGGATAAGAAAGACTCCACTAGCATCGACAGGCCAGTGGAAGATTTCACTGCCTCTCTCAACCAGCCTTTAAAAGGTCTACGCATCGGCGTTCCGAAACAACATTTCGCGGAAGGCCTCAGCGCGGAGGTAGAACAAGCAGTTCGTGACGCACTCGCTGAATACGAGAAGCTTGGTGCAATAATCAAGGAGGTGGATCTAACCAATAGCCATCTCTCTGTCTCCGCTTACTACGTTGTCGCCCCAGCAGAAGCGTCGGCCAACCTCTCGCGTTTCGATGGCGTGCGTTATGGCTACCGCTGCGAGGACCCGGTCGACCTCGAAGACATGTACAAGAGAACACGCAGCGAAGGCTTTGGCGAAGAAGTGAAACGGCGCATCATGATCGGCACCTATGCGCTATCTGCAGGTTTCTATGATGCCTATTACCGCAAGGCGCAGAAGATTCGCCGCCTGATCAAAGACGATTTCGATAGAGCCTTTGAAGAAGTAGACGTAATCATTGGACCAACGTCACCCCACACCGCATTCAAGCTTGGATCGAAGAGCGACCCGGTTTCGATGTATCTCGAAGACATCTATACCATCGCGGTCAATCTAGCAGGGCTGCCTGCCGCGTCTATTCCGGTCGGCGTGGCCAATGGCATGCCCATGGGCATGCAGATCATCGGCAAATACTTTGATGAAGCGAAGATTCTCAATGTAGCTCATCAGTTCCAACAGCACACCGATTGGCATAAGCAGAAATCATCAGCAATAGCAGCTGCTAACGGGGAGGCATAATCATGGAATGGGAAACAGTTATTGGCTTAGAAGTTCACGTCTCTCTGTCCACAAAGTCGAAGTTATTCTCCGGTAGCTCCACCGAATTCGGCGCAGAGCCTAACACCCAGGCAAATATTTTCGATTGCGCCCTGCCCGGCACGCTGCCGGTATTCAATGAAGAAGCGCTAAGAATGGCAGTTCGTTTTGGCGTTGCGATAGGCGCCGAAATCGGCAAACGATCGGTTTTTGATCGTAAGAACTATTTTTATCCCGATCTACCTAAAGGCTACCAAGTGACCCAGCTGGATTTTCCTACTGTGGGCAAGGGAGCACTGACCGTTACTCTCGCCGACGGCAGCGAAAAGGTTATCGGTGTAACACGCGCACACATCGAAGAGAATGCGGGCAAATCTCTCCATGAAGAATTCCATGGCATGTCTGGAATCGACTTGAACCGTGCAGGAGAACCACTATTAGAAATCGTCTCCGAACCGGAAATCACCAGCGCTGAAGAAGCCGTTGCCTACCTGAAAAAGCTACACACCATCATTCGTTATCTAGATATCTCCGATGCGATCATGGCGCAAGGCTCCATGCGTTGCGATGTTAACGTCTCGATACGCCCTAAGGGTGAGACCGAACTTGGCACTAGGACAGAGATCAAGAACATCAACTCATTCCGCTTTGTGGAAAAGGCGATCTACTCCGAAGTAGAGCGCCAACAGGAAATCCTCGAGGACGGCGGCAGGATCATTCAGGAAACCCGGCGCTACAACGCCGACAAAGACATAACGACTTCGATGCGCAGCAAGGAAGTAGCCAATGACTACCGCTACTTTCCCGAACCGGATCTACTACCCGTTGTGATTGATGACGAGTACATCGCCGCCGTCAAGGCTCAGCTTCCGGAACTTCCAGACGCAAGGAAGGCACGCTTCATGGATGAATATGCACTAAGCAATTACGATGCCGGCGTCCTAGTTAGCAGCCGAGAAATGGCGGAGTATTATGAAATTGTCGCTAGCAAGAGCGGCGATTCGAAACTCGCAGCGAATTGGGTAAGTCAGGACCTCTTGGGCATGCTTAACAAAAATAATCTGGAAATTACGGACTCTCCTATTCAGGCTGAACGCCTAGCAACTCTGATTGCGCGCATCAAGGACAGCACCATTTCCGGCAAGATAGCCAAGACCGTGTTCGAAGCCATGATCACCGAAGCTTCCGACGTCGATGCGATCATCGAGGCTAAGGGTTTAAAGCAGGTTACCGACTCCGGCGAAATCGAAAAACTGGTGTTAGAGGTTATCGAAAATAATCCAGCGCAGGTACAACAGTACAAGGACGGCAAGGAACAAGTAATCGGTTTTCTAGTCGGCCAGTGTATGCAGCTATCGAAAGGCAAGGCTAATCCTGGACAGGTTAACGAGTTGCTTAGAGAAAAAATGCAATGAAAGAAGAAAAGAAGGTCGGAGCCCAAAGAACGCAGCAGGCAACGCGAAATGAGGAATGGTCTGACGAGCGCCTAAAGGCTGGCCTCGATGTACTTCCGCCTGAAGGCATGCCCATTGATTATAATATTTTGCTACGTGCCTATCGCGGTATGACCGCTGAACTGTTCGCTAGGTTCATTGTGTTCTACACGGATGCAGGTCACGACATAAATGTCAGCCTAGAAGATGGCAGCACATTTCTAGATCTGGTGTCGCGACATAGGAAATCGAGTGAATACGGGGAAATACTGAAGCAGGCTGGCGCTAGCGGGAAGGCTAGCTAGCGCGAGCGCGGAGGACGTCTACCGCCTCCTCCACCACCTGGTTTCCCAGCAGTTCGGCTAGTGGGTTTAGCCTTAAATTTAGAAGCTCTTTCGAATGCCGGCGCTTTAACCAACATCGCATCTTCTGGATGAATGCAATCCAATTTCGCACCTAGCTTCTCTTCGATATCAGGCAGCAGGAACGAATCTTCCTCGCAGGCGAAACTAATCGAAGTTCCAATCGCTCCAGCCCTGCCGGTTCGTCCTATGCGATGCACATAGTCCTCAGCCTCTTCCGGCAACGTATAATTAACCACGTGTGTAACATCGTCGATGTGCAATCCACGTCCGGCCACATCCGTCGCAACTAATACTTTCAGTTTGCCGGTTTTAAAATTATCCAACGTGCGCACTCTTTGGTTCTGTGCAACCTCACCGGATAACATGCCGCATTCGATCCCATTTCTGTAGAGATTGTCTGCGAGCCTTCTAACCTGATCGCGACGATTACTAAACACAATAATCTTCTCTGCTTCGGGTTCGGAAATCAGATTGAATAGCAGATTGTATTTATCCGCAGTAGTAACGAGATATACCACTTGGTCGACAGCGTCCGCTGCCACCTGCAAAGGTTCTATTTCGACCATGATCGGATCGACTGCCCAGCGCTGTGCGAGCTCTATAATCGCAGGTGTAAACGTGGCACTAAATAGCAGGGTCTGACGGCATTCCTTCTTGGGCGTGCGCGAAACCACTGATCGAACCTGCGGGATAAAACCCATGTCGAGCATACGGTCCGCTTCATCTAAGACGAGGACTTCAATTCCACCGAGATGGAGATTGCCATTCTGCACGAAATCCAATAATCGACCAGGCGTCGCCACTACGATATCTACCGGCTTCGCATCCAGAGCACGATTCTGTTTTTGGTAATCTTCACCGCCAACCAGAGTTACCACACTCATGCCGCAATCATGTGTTAATAGCTGCGCATCGCTGGCGATCTGTTGAGCGAGCTCTCTTGTAGGCGCAACTACTAGCGCTCTTGGCTCGGCGATATAACGCTCCTCTTCGATAGGATTCGAAAGAAGATCGTTAATAATAGTAATCAGAAACGCTGCCGTCTTACCGGTACCTGTCTGTGCCTTGCCGGTTACATCATGGCCGGCAAGCGTATGTACCAGAGACTGCGCCTGGATCGGCGTGCAGTACTCGAAACCCATCTTCTTAATCGCATCAGCGAGGGGCTTCTGCAGATCGAATGTACTAAAGGGCAGTTTTACCTGCTCAGGCTTATCTGGCTGCTCTAGCGTTTCTAACTGTTCGGGCTGTGATTCCATAGGGGCGGCAATTCAAGTAAAAAAGGGTTAAAGGCTTTCAATGGAATAGAAGAGGCTAGCCACTGAAGCGCCAGCATCATAGCCCTATGCGCTGGACACTTCAAACTTTGTGCTGGCTAATTTAGCGGGAAATTAGGAGATACTGGCTTGAAAAGCTGCGCTGAAATCGCCACTGCTAACCGCCGCAGGCCCCGCAGCTAGTATCGCGAGGGAGGCGCATCTCACGCCATTGCAGGGTGCTAGCGTCGAGCAAGAGTAGCCGGCCGGTAAGTGGATTGCCTATGCCGGCAAGCACTTTTATGGCCTCCATTGCCTGTACTGCGCCGATTATGCCTACCAGCGGCGCCATCACACCGTTCTCGGAGCAGCTCGTATCTTCGTCATCCCCTGGTGAATATAGGCATTGATAGCAAGGGCTGGTCGGGCTCCTGCTGTCGAAAACAGCCACTTGCCCTTCCATACGAATGGCGGCACCGGAGACAAGGGGCTTACCATGCTCGATGCAAGCAGAATTGATCGCGAAACGAGACTTGAAATTGTCGCAGGCATCGACGACGAGATCGGCCTGACTGACCACTTCACCTAAATTCGCTCCATCCAAGCGCTTCTGCAGTGCCGTGATTTTTAGATCCGGATTGAGACCCAATAAGGCTTGTTGAGCAGATACCACCTTGGGCTCGCCGATCATGGATTGATTGTGAGCGATCTGCCTTTGCAGATTGGTCAGCTCGACCACATCATCATCGGCGATAATAAGATGGCCTACGCCCGCTGCTGCGAGGTACATAGCTGCAGGGCATCCCAAGCCGCCCATGCCGACGATAAGCACGGTCGCATCGATCAGCTTTTGCTGCCCGGCAACATCCATCTCCGGTAGCATTATTTGGCGACTGTATCTGAGTAACTGTTCGTCTTTCATTGCTGTCTGCTTTTGCGTTCTAGAAACACTTATTTAACGTACTGCGCCTTCGTCAATCTATCCAAATTAGCTAGATCTTTTACACATTCAATATTCTTATAGCCAGTATCGAGCAATATTCTTTCAACTGCCTCTTTCTGCTGAAAGCCATGCTCGATCAATAACCATGAACCCTGCTTCAGACAGTGCCGGCTCTGTTCCGCGATGGTGCGAATATCTGCGAGACCATTCTCTTCAGCAACCAGAGCGGCGATAGGCTCGAAAGGCAGACTGCCTTCACTCAAATGCTTATCCCCGGCTTCCACATAAGGAGGATTCGCCGCAATGAGATCGAAGTGATCAGCAGGTAGCTCATCACACCACGATGTTTGAATAAACTCAATATTCGAAAGCTGCAGCAACCTCGCATTTTCCTGGGCAACCCCCAGAGCGGCTTCGCTGCTATCAACAGCGGTGACAGCCCAGTGTTTATTGGCATCCGCCAATGCTAAGGCAATAGCACCGCTACCGGTGCCAAGATCAAGAATTGTGGCGCTAGCGGAATTATCGAGGAGAGTTAACGCTGTTTCCACCAAGAGCTCTGTCTCGGGACGCGGGATAAGAACCGAAGGGTTTACAATCAACTCAAAATCCCAGAACGCCTGCCTACCCAAGATATAAGCGACAGGTTCACCAGTCAGGCGCCTGCAACAATAGTTATCAAACTTCTCGAGTTGCGACTCGGTTAACTTCAGGTCTGGCCAGGTAAATAAATATTCTCTGGGTTTCTCAATAGAGTCTGCAAGAAGTAGGTCGGCATCGAGCTTCCAGCTGTCGCTAACTTGCTGGAGTGTCTTTGCCTGCCCTAGCGCTTGCTTAATCGTTGCCATCTAGAGATTTGTGCCTATTCGTCTTCAGCCAAGCCTGCTAGCAAGTCTGCCTGATACTCATTGATCAGAGGCTGAATCACGGCGCCGAGATCTCCGGACATAATCTCCGCTAAGTTATAGAGAGTTAACTTAATACGGTGATCGGTAACGCGACCCTGGGGGTAATTATAGGTGCGAATTTTTTCCGAGCGATCTCCGCTACCCACTAGCTTGCGCCTATTATCCGACTCTTCCTGATGCTGTGCCTGCTGGGCCTCGTCCATAAGCTTCGCTGACAGCAACGACATCGCCCGCGCCTTGTTCTTGTGCTGTGACCGCTCGTCCTGACATTCGACAACGATACCCGAGGGTATATGCGTTAATCGAATAGCCGAGTCAGTCTTATTAACGTGCTGCCCGCCCGCACCACTGGCGCGAAACGTGTCAACACGCAGATCGCCCTTATTGATCTCGATATCATCTATCTCATCCATTTCAGGCATGATCGCGACGGTGCAGGCAGAGGTGTGAATGCGTCCCTGTGTCTCGGTTTCAGGCACGCGTTGAACGCGATGCGCTCCGGATTCAAACTTAAGCTTCTCGAAGACGTTCTTACCTTCAATACGAGTCACGACTTCTTTGTAACCACCATGCTCGCCATGTCGCTCGCTGATAATCTCCAGCTTCCAGCCTTGCAGCTCTGCATAACGGGAATACATACGCAGCAAATCACCTGAGAATATTGCCGCCTCATCGCCGCCGGTACCCGCACGGATCTCCACGAATACATTAAGTCTGTCTTTGTTATCTTTCGGCAGCAGCAGGGTCTGCAGACTTAACTCTAACTCTTCCAATTCTGCTGTGTTGCTGCGAAATTCCTCATCCGCCATCTCGCGAATATCTGGATCTGCATCCTTCTGCATCTCCTTTGTCTGTTCGAGCTCTTCTTCAACCTGAGCGAAGCGGTCATAGTTCTTCACCAACTCTTCGATCTCCGCGTACTCCTTAGACAAGTCACGAAAGCGATTCTGATTGGAGATGATCTCCGCATCGCTCAGCAATGCCTCCAACTCATCGAAGCGATCCTTTAGGTTATCTAACTTATTCCGTATCGAGTCTTTCATGGCTTACTTCTTTTTGTCCGTTGCTTCACCGGCTGTAGTTTTAGTTTTAGCTTCTGGGCTTAACTCAAAGAGCTCTGCTGTTAATTCCAATAACTCATCGCGACCTTCCGCACTAGCCTTTTTCATCTGCACACTGGGTGAATGAATAAGTTTCTGCGTAAGCGATCGAGCAAGACTGCTGAGAACAGCATCTGCCGACTCACCCTTCTCTAAGCCCTTCAACGCACGCTCTAATTCCCGCTCTCGAATAGCGTCGGCCTTGTCTCGAAATGCACGCAGCGTGCTTACCGCATTCAAAGATCGTAGCGCCTTGCGATAATCTTCCACGCCACGCTCGATAATCGACTCGGCCTGCGCCGCCGCTTCGGCTCGACTCTTCACTCCATCTTCGATTACTTCGCTGATGTCATCGATACTATATAAGTAGGCATCGGCGATCTCAGAGACTTCCGCTTCGATATCCCGCGGCACCGCGAGGTCTACCAATAACATAGGTTTGTGCTTACGCTGTTTCAGCGCACGTTCGACAGCTCCCTTACCTAATAAAGGTAGTTGGCTATTCGTCGATGAGACGACGATATCCGCCTGGATCAACTGCTCGGGTATTTCGGAAAGCAATACGCCGTGCGCATCGAAGCGATTAGCTATCTCCAAGGCATTGTCCAGGGTTCTGTTTGCCACCACTATTTTATTCACGCCCTTGTCCACGAGATGCTTAACTACTAACTCAATAGTGCGACCGGCACCGATAAGCAAGACACTAAGGCTAGGCAAGTCTGAGAAGATGCGCTCCGCCAGTGTCACTGCTGCATAGGCAACGGAAACTGGATTCTCACCGATGGCGGTGTCGGTGCGCACCTGTTTCGCAATCGAGAAAGCCTCTTCAAATGCGCGACTCAAGGACTGCCCGACAACTTCTTGATCTTTCGATACGGCGTATGCCGATTTAATCTGACCTAATATCTGTGGTTCACCCAACACCATCGAGTCCAAGCCACAGGAGACCTTCATCAAGTGTCGAATTACGTCTTCACCGCCGTAGGAGTAACTACACTCTTCTAACTCCCGTACTTCTAAGTCATGAAACTTGGACAGCCATGCCACTACTTCTGCCTGACGATCAAGCAACTGCCGATTCTGGCCAAGCTCATCGCCGTCCGAAGCCTCGGCATCACCCTCAACAAAATCCAAGTAGATCTCTGTTCGATTGCAGGTAGAGACGAGAACTACCTCCTCAATCACTGGCAATGCATGAATCTCGGCAAGGGCCGACTCCACGATCTCCGGAGGGAAAGCCACCTTCTCGCGCATTTCGATATTCGCCGTGTTGTGGTTTATACCTACTAGTACCAATGCCATGGATTAACCGTTAAAGCGGATCGTAGTGAAATCGCGACTATCGCCGCGGATTAGTTTGCCAATATAAAGGGGCCGCTATGGTACTAAATATCGACTCCAGTTCCCATTAGAGACTGATCACTCATTCTGGACAAAAACTAGACTGAAGGCAGGCAGAGTAACTGCTACAATGCAGACCTAAATAAACACAACACCTTTGTGCACCAAAATTGTAAAATATGATAAATATCAAAAAGTTATCCATCATGCTAGCCTGCGCAGCCCTTGCCGGATGTGCCACCTCCGTACCACCAAGCGAGACCGATGGAGCAGCTGCGAGAGCCATGCCCACACTGGTACTGCAAGAACCCACAGCCGAAATCGAGTACGGCAGCTTTACCGAAGACCAACTCTATGAAGCCATTATCAGCGAACTGAGCGCCCAACGCGGCCAAGTCGCCGAAGCTGGCGAGAGCTATTTCGATCTGGCCGTGTCTACCCGCGATATCACCATAATCCAGCGTGCCATCCAGTTCGCCTCGGTCAATAGCGACATCAACGCCCTATTGCAGCTCGGTATGCTCTGGGCGCAACTCGAACCGACAAATCCACAGCCACAACTATTACTCAGCATTCAATTCCTAGAAAGCGGCGCCTTCGAGCAAGCTATCTCCCATATGTCCAGAGTACTGGAGTTGGGTGGCAACATGGATTTCGCAGTGCTGTCCTCCCGTACAAGTCGCCTCGACCCTAAGGTTAGAGCGGTGTTGATCGAAAATCTGCGAGGTTTAAAAGGCGAATTCAGCAATCAGGACTCTATCCATCTAACCCTAGTGCAGCTGTTAGCACAGAATGGGGATTTTCAAGAAGCGCTAACAGAACTGAATTTACTGAAAGAAGATACTGAGCCTACACCGAACACGGTTATGCTTGAGGCGCAGATTTTGCAGAACATGGACCGATCCGAGCGTGCAATGCGTGTCATGCGCAGCGGCATCGCCAAGTTCGATACGGACAAGGCACTGCGCCTAAGTTATGCACGCATGCTTATTCAGAATGAAGAATATGAACAAGCTCAGAAGCAATTTCAGATTCTCGTGGAGCAAGACCCACAGGACTGGGAAACACTCTATTCTGTAGCGCTACTGGATACCCAACTCCAAAACTTCGACCAAGCCATCGCCGCCTACACCAAGTTAATTGGCGTAAACCAAAACGCAGATGACAGTCACTACAACTTGGGCCTCATCTATCAAGAGCAGGGTAATCTAGACAAGTCGATCGAAAACTTTCGGCAGGTGCGCATTGGCACGAATAACTTTCTCGCGGCCCAACAACAGGCGACGCGACTCTCGATTCAAAGCGGACGCCTTGAGGATGCTCATGACTGGCTGAGCCAACTCTCTCGCGGTCAGCCCCGACTAGAAGTCCTCTTTACAACGATCGAGTCCACACTCCTTATTCAGGAAGAACATCCCGATGCGGCGGAGCAGCTTCTCAACACTGCCTTGAACAAATTCCCGAATGAAACGGACCTACTGTTTGCACGCGTCCTCTATTACGACTCGCAAAGCGATAAAGAGGGATCCGAGCGCGATCTAAGGCAAATCATTCTCATGCTGCCCGAAGATTCCCGCGCATTGAATCATCTCGGCTATATGCTCGCCGATCAGACAACACGCCATGAAGAGGCGCTGGAGTTGATCGAACGCGCGATCGCCATTTCTCCAGATGACCCCGCCATCATCGACAGTCTCGGTTGGGCTCTGTATAAGGTTGGCCGCTATGAGGAATCTCTGGTGCAGATGCGCCGCGCCTTCGCCGCCTTCCCTGATGACGAAGTAGCATCCCATCTTGGTGAAGTACTTTGGGCGCTGGAGCGTTTCGACGAGGCTATGCGCGTCTGGCAAGACGCACTCGAGACGGACCCCGAGAGCCCGCTTATTGCCGAGGCAATGGAAAGACTGCAAGTCGCAGAATGAATACCCTACTAGTGCAGGACAATTCACTTAAGGCCATTGCTCGAGTGGTGGCAGGCCCACTTCTCGCCGCAGGACTGCTATCAGCCTGCAGCACTATCGCACCCCCTGCTGAGGAGAACAGCGATTGGGCGCGCCAGCGTGACCAATTACAAAATCTGGATTCCTGGGAACTGCGCGGTCGCGTAAATGTGCGCTACGACAATGAATCCCATACGCCGCGCATCAATTGGCTGCAACAGAACGTCGAGTATCACATAAGCCTATGGGGAACCTTTAACGCCGGCAACACACAGATCGTCGGTCGCCCCGGCTACGTTACTCTAGAAAACGATGGTGAGACACTTACAGCGAATAGCCCAGAAGAACTCATTCTGCAGCAATTGGGCTATGAACTTCCCATCTCACAACTGAACTACTGGATTAAGGGCCTACCCTCTCCCGATTCTGAGCCGCAGCTGCGCTTCAACGAACTCAACCAACTCACCACTATCGAGCAGGCAGATTGGACCATCAACTTGAGTGACATGCGCCAATACGGACCAATCAGCCTCCCGCGACGCGTAGAGTTAACCCGGCCGCGCAACGATATTCGTCTACGCTTTATCGGACTCAACTGGACTGCCGACGAATTGGCCGAAGAATAGATAGTATGACTACTAAGCAATCAAGCCAATTCTTGGCCCCCGCCAAGCTGAACCTGTTCCTGCATATCCTTGGCCGTCGTGAAGATGGCTATCATGAGCTACAGACGGTGTTCCAGCTATTAGATTTTGGCGATCAGATGGCCTTTGAGGCGAATGACAACGGCATACTCAGCCTGCACCTATCCTCAAGCGAGAACGTCGCAACTGACACCCCTTTGGATAACAACCTGGTGACTAACGCCGCGACGCTACTGAGGCTAGAAGCAGGTAATCCGCGGCTTGGAGCCAGCATTAGCCTGTATAAGCGACTACCAAGCGGAGCTGGTCTCGGCGGAGGCAGCTCGAATGCCGCCACCTGCCTGCTCGCCTTAAACCGACTCTGGAAGCTAAATTTGAGCACAGATAAGCTCTGCGAGATCGGCGTCAAATTAGGGGCCGATGTGCCGGTATTCATCCGCGAAAAATCCGCTTGGGCCGAAGGAATCGGTGAGCAGCTCAGCCCTGTAGAATTGGGTGATAGCTGGTATCTGGTGGTATCGCCGAAGTGTTCAGTCTCGACTGCAGAGATTTTTTGTCATGAACATTTGACACGGAACTCCCAAGCAATCAAAATGGCCGACTTTCTGGCAGGCAGCGCCCGAAATGACTGCGAATCAGTCACTCGAAAACTGTATCCAGAGGTAGATCAGGCATTCAAAACTTTGGCTCAATTCGCCGATTTTAGGATGACTGGAACAGGCTCAAGCCTTTTTGCTAGCTTCGAAAGTGAAGCAGCTGCCAAGAAGGTATTGAATGCACTACCAGACGATCTACCGGGTTTCGTTGCCAAGGGCATCGATTCTCTAGAACAGAAGTACAGCTAGAAGACGATTTATTGGGGTGTCGCCAAGTGGTAAGGCACAAGGTTTTGATCCTTGCATGCGTTGGTTCGAATCCAGCCACCCCAGCCATTTTCTAAGACAGTTACAGAATGAATCACGAGTTTAGTAAGAGCTAGATAAAGTAACTGTCTTTTAAAAAATTATCCATACCAAATAGAACGATTCATCCCGAGCTGCTCATACCAACACTTATAGGAACTCACCGTGCCAAATAATTTGATGGTCTTTACTGGCAATGCCAACCCAGAATTGGCAGACAATATCGCTAAGCATATCGGTATTCCCCTAGGCTATGCGAGCATTAGCAAGTTCAGCGACGGTGAAATTTCTGTAGAGCTCAATGAGAACGTTCGCGGCAAGGATGTATTCCTGATTCAACCTACCTGCGCACCAACCAACGACAGCATCATGGAATTGTTGTTGATGGCCGACGCACTGCACCGCGCATCGGCAAATAGAATTACAGCGGTAATCCCCTACTTCGGTTATGCGAGGCAAGATCGCCGCGTTCGATCGGCGCGTGTTGCCATTAGTGCAAAGGTCGTTGCCGACATGATTGGCACAGTCGGCGTGAATCGCGTATTGACGGTGGATTTACACGCGGAACAGATACAGGGCTTTTTCAATATCCCGGTAGACAACGTCTACGGCTCACCGGTACTGACCGACGATATCGAGCGGCAAAAGTACGAGAATCTATTGGTTGTCTCGCCCGATATCGGCGGCGTAGTTAGAGCACGGGCCGTTGCGAAGCAACTGAACACGGATCTGGCCATTATCGACAAACGCAGACCGTCGGCGAATGTTGCCCAGGTCATGCACATCATCGGTGATGTAGAGGGACGTAGCTGCCTTATCGTCGACGACATGGTCGACACAGCCGGCACGCTCTGCAAGGCCGCAGACGCACTTAAAGAACACGGCGCTGCGAAGGTAATGGCCTATTGTACGCACCCGGTATTATCCGGCCCGGCGATCGAAAACATAGAGAATTCCAGCCTCGACTCACTGGTAGTAACCGATACTATCCCATTGAGCGATGCCGCTAAAAATTGTAAGCGCATACGACAACTGTCCATGGCTAAATTACTAGCCGAATCAATTCGTCGTGTGAGCAATGAAGAATCCATAAGCGCGATGTTCGATAATACTTAGGACTGCGTCCTGAGCTCTATCGAGATTGAGCGGATAACCGATGATCAGAGATACTTTTAGTATCGTCTCCTGATCTTTTTAAATACTGTAATTAGCCGGTCGCAAGCTAGCTACAGCACTTCTTAGGAGAGACTTATGTCTGCTGAAGAATTTGAGTTGAACTGCACAGTTCGTACGGATCTAGGGAAAGGTGCGAGCCGCCGCCTACGCCGTTTGAATGATGACATCCCCGCTGTACTTTATGGTGGCGATGAAGACCCCGTTTCCTTAACGATCGCCCATAAGGACATCAAGAAGGCTACAGAGAATGAAGCTTTTTTCGCACATATCATTACGTTGAACATTGCGAAGAAGAAGCAGAAAGCTGTAATCAAGGCGCTTCAGCGTCACCCTGCTAAAGACATCCTCATGCATGCTGACTTCCAGCGCGTGAGCGATAAGGTAGCGATTACAGTTAACGTACCGATTCACTTCCTCAACGAAGACAAGTGTGCGGGCGTTAAGACTGGCGGCGGAAGCATCATCAAGACATTGAACGAGATCGAGATCGTCTGTCTTCCGAAGGATCTACCAGAATTTATCGAAGTCGATATGTTACTGCTGGAAATCGGCGAAGCTGTCCACCTATCAGACATCGCACTGCCTGAAGGCGTAGCGAGTGTAGCTATTACTGCCGGTAACGATCTAAGTGTTGCAACAGTGCAAGCACCTAGAGCCGAAGTCGAAGTCGAAGCCGATGCTCCAGACGCACCTGCTGCGCCTGAGTCAGAAACTGGCGGCGATGATTCCGAAGAGAAGGAAGACTAGTCCTGTTTTTAGGCTAGCCCTAAAATCTTATGACAGGTAATTCCTTGAAACTTATTGTGGGCCTGGGTAATCCAGGCTCGCAGTATGACTCTAACCGGCACAACGCCGGCGTCATCTTTCTCCACCACCTCGCCAAGAGTTATTCGGGCAGTCTGCGTGGAGAGAGTAAGTTTTTCGGCGAATTCGGCAGTATCAATATTGCTGGCGACGACATCAAACTCCTATTCCCGACTACGTTCATGAATAACAGCGGCAAGTCTGTAGCTGCCGTGTGTAAATTCTTTAAGATTGAGCCGGAGAATATATTGGTCGCTTACGACGAGATCGATTTCGACGTGGGCGTCACACGCTTCAAAATGGGTGGTGGTCACGGCGGTCACAACGGCATCCGCGACATCATTAGCGCACTCGGAAATCAACGAGATTTCTACCGACTGCGCATAGGAGTGGGACATCCGGGGGACAAGTCCATGGTCGCGAACTATGTACTTGGCAATCCTTCCAGATCGGAAGCCGATGTCATCATGTCGAATATAGAAGATGCGATTCGGGTAACTCCGAAGGCGGTTAAAGGCGAATGGGAAGAAGCCATGCGTCTGTTGCACACTTAACAGAATAATATAGAGACAAGTCATGGCAGTAAAATGTGGAATCGTCGGACTACCCAACGTGGGCAAGTCCACACTATTTAACGCGCTAACCAAGGCAGGCATCGCTGCGGAAAATTTTCCGTTCTGCACTATCGAGCCTAACTCCGGCATCGTCTCCATCCCCGACACTAGGCTGAACAAATTAGCTGACATCGTCGATCCGCAGAAAACCATACCGACCACGATGGAATTCACCGACATCGCCGGCTTGGTTGCAGGCGCATCCAAGGGTGAAGGTCTAGGCAATCAATTCCTTGCGAACATCCGCGAATGCGATGCAATCTCACACGTAGTGCGCTGCTTCGAAGACAGCAACGTAACCCACGTATCAGACAAGATAGACCCAGCCTCGGATATTGAGACCATCAACACCGAACTCGCACTATCTGATCTTGAGAGTGTGGATAAAGCTCTCGATAGGGCATCCAAAGTAGCGAGAAGCGGCGACAAAGACGCGCAGCGTCAAGTAGTTGTATTAGAGAAGGTAAAGACACACCTAGATGAGGCGAAGCAAGTTCGCTCACTAGATCTAACTGAAGAAGAACTCGCCGACCTCTACAGCCTACACCTACTAACAGTTAAGCCGGTCATGTACATCGCCAATGTCGATGAAGAAGGATTCGAGAATAATCCTCACCTAGACACAGTGAAAGCTATCGCAGCTGAAGAAGGCGCTGTAGTAGTAGCAATCTGCAATAAGCTAGAAGCTGAGATCGCTGAACTAGAAGATGATGAACGCCTAGAGTTCCTAGACGACCTAGGCATGGAAGAGCCCGGCCTAGACCGCGTAATCCGCGCCGGATACACCCTCTTAGGTCTGCAGACCTATTTCACAGCAGGCGTGAAGGAAGTCAGAGCCTGGACAGTAAAGCAAGGCGCCACGGCCCCGCAGGCCGCTGCAGTCATCCACACCGACTTCGAGAAGGGCTTTATAAGAGCAGAAGTCGTGGCTTATCAGGACTTCGTGGACAATAACGGCGAGAATGGCGCCAAAGACGCCGGCAAATGGCGCCTTGAAGGCAAAGAATATATCGTCCAAGACGGCGACGTCGTCCATTTTAGATTTAACGTCTAACTTGACAAACACCCCCGAAATGCCGAAAATTCGCGGCCTTTCGGAAGCAAGAATTTTGTAGTTACGAAGAACGAACTGGTTTTTCCGTAGCGAGGGTTTCTAGCGTGCGTAAGCTGGAGATTTAATTTAGGATTTCACGCGCAGGTGTATACTTATACATCGAGCATGAAATCCCAGATTAAATTTTCAGCTTACGTGCGCAAGGAAGCCGCAGTAGAAAAATGGCAATGTAGCTCAGCTGGTTAGAGCACAGCATTCATAATGCTGGGGTCGGTGGTTCAAGTCCACCCATTGCTACCATTAAATCAAGCACTTAGAGATTTTTCTCTAGGTGCTTTTTTGTTGGGTAAGCACCTGGTAAGCAAACAGCCAAATTAATTGTTAAGAGCCTGGGGTATATACCCGCTGATTAGCACTAAAGGGTGATTGTGGGATTGTAAGAAAGGTGGCTGACCCAACTTAAAAACACTATTTCCCTGATGCCAGCTTTTAGGTAGAAGCGGACCCTAAGTTACCTCAGATAATCAGGCTTTCTTATGGCAGCTTCCGGCCAGAAGCCGACGCTACAATGATTCTCCTCCTAAGAGTAACTGCAGTGAATCCGTTTTCTTATCCTCGTCCCTTTATAGAAGATATTGCCTTCCTCATGGTTCTAAATTTTCGATTTTCATGAAAGTCCCTATAAAGGTAAGGAAGATGAAAACCATTGAAAAAAACGCCCACATTAAAAAGATCACGACAGCCGATCGGAGTGATACCTGAGTCATAGCTGTGAGTGACAACACTAAATTGATATATATCACCAATGTCCCTATTGTTACCACCACCGGCGTTAGTGACCAAGGAGCATTGATTCGCGTGCGTCTTGAAAGGTAATAAGGGAAGTATAAACCAATGGTTATCAGCAGCATCCATGACATTAAAAACCAGGACAATGCTTCGTCACCTAAGTACGAAATAAGTGCTATTCCAGACAAAGAGACCATTACTTGCATTAACCCGACGTCGATAAAATATCTGGTTATCAAATACTGATATGGAGTTAGAGCGTCGCCGAGAGTTTGCCGAAGAGTCGCGACAATCGCCATAAAGGCAACCGTACCTAAGCAAATTTCAGTGTAGATAGTAAGAAATTCTATATCTGCCTCCTTTAGATTGTATAATTTGGTTTCACCAAAGTAGTTTGTTCAAAAGCCGGTTACGCTACGTCCCTGTTTATCGAAAATTCGAAGAGGTCCCAGTATCTCTTAACGGCGGCTTCCGGCCAGAAGCGGTCATTAAGTTAACCTATGTTACTACTCGTATTGAAGTAATTCAGCCTGTATTAGCGGCGCCATATTATCTAATTCATCCTGCAATCTACTTAGGAAATTTTGTTGTCTTGACCGATGGACTACCGATTCTTTGGCGCTCATTAAGAGTGCTGGGTTCGATCTAAGGGCCAATAGCGCGTCAGGAAGTAAATTATCAGACAATGTTAGAGTGCCAGCGTAGAATTCTATTGGTAGAACATGATAAATCCCGCCATTACGGAATTCACGGATACCGTCGTCCGCGGTAACACGAACCATGTTGCCAAGTCCCGACCTAGTTTCAGCATGAGTAATCAGTTTTCGACGTAGTTCACTATTGCGGATTAGTCTAACATGGCCATTACTCACTATTTCCTGCCATGTTACAGATTCTCCTGTAACACCTCCTCCCGAAGTTGCCCTACTAATAGCAAACCTAAGATCTTCAATATTACTGGGCGAACCCTCGCCTTCCATCCAATTAATGAGCTGGATTGCCGCATCGATTGTTGGAACATTCCTTTCTCTAACGAATTTTGCTCTTTCAGAGGCTTCAATTGTGTCTTCGTAAAGCGATTCCAGATAACTTCGCTCCAAGGCGCGTTCATTACGATTTTCTCGGTAATTATCTACTGCTAGAGCACCAAGAACACCAAGCAATACGACGATGAACTCGCCAGCCCATCGAAGAAACGGAATTTTAGCGTTCTTAAAAAATACCGTCATTTTAGTTCCATATTTTTCCCAGGTGGCAGCTCTCGGCCAGGAGCGGACACCCGGCAATTCAATTAGTTTGCCTTGCAGACAACATCTGTATCTGACCTAAACTTGTCTACTCGAAAGAATCCAGCCTAAACAACAACTGTCCCGCGTCCATCAATTTAAACACCAAGTTTCGAACCGCCACTTCACCATCTACTACCAGTTCAGGTAGAACAAGCTCTCCTTCAGCTGAACTGAAGGATGCCAAATTTTCCATACTTTCTGTAAGTTCCTGAGCGCTAGCTGCATCTGCCTGTATTACGATATCTGGCGTGCTGGAAAAAATTGTAAACTCTAGAAAGTACAGGCTCTCACCATCGACTTCTATGTTCGTTTCCAGCTTGCCACGACAAGTATTAAACAAATTTGCTATCGGGGCATTCGGCTGGATATCTATTGGAGCATAAGAATTAATCTGAATCACATCCTCATCGGTCCCAAAATCTCCGGTGACTTCGACATATCCAATGCCCGCAGGTGAGATTACAGGATGAAGGCTTAGACGATATCGGAGGTCTTGATCATTGCTAACTTCATCCATTGATATGCGAGTGAAGCAACCTTCTCCATCACCCTCAAAAAGCAATGTGGTATCAGCGGATGATTGCGGATTCAGTGGTAGGATGTCGATAATTCCATCCCCATTCACATCGGTAAATTGCGTTAAATAGGATCCTTGATAACTTGGATCACGAACTGCATTGCTGAGTCGAGCGACTGTTTCATCTTTAAACTCTCGACCTCCATAATTAATGTATAATTGCATACCTACACCTACGAAAGTGCCCTGATCAACCGGCGTCAGCAATAAATCTAAGCGATTGTCGCCATTAATATCTACCGCTTTAATTTTAACAACCGCAATATTTTCTTCCCCTACCCCCCAAACATCTACTTCGTCGAGATAGGTCACATCGATATCGGAAAAGAAACCTGCGCCATCATTCCAATGAATTCTTGTACGTCCGTCAATTTCCCGCCCGATAATCAGATCTGCAAATCCGTTACCGCTAAGGTCAGCAAGCGCCGCACTAAAACTTTGCTTCAAGATTTCCTGATCAGTACTGTTAAGACTTTCTGGCAGCCGCTGCCTATCCATTGTGAAATTTGCGTCACCATCATTGATCAAAAAATATGAAAGTTTATCTGCTTCAGAATTAGTATTTAGGGAAATGACATCTACATCACCATCACCATCGATATCTCCGGAAGCTCCTCCATGAGTAAAAGCTGCAATGTCGGGCAATCGCTCTGAAACATCAGTGAAACCAAGCCCTGTTCCTAATAGCAGCTGATCATTGAATCCCGGAAAGGGAGGGCCATCATAGCCATTGTCAGTTATATAAATATCAAGAATGCCGTCATTATTGTAGTCCTCAACCAATATATTACTGGCATTCTCTGAGCCAGCTACATCCCCGTCAGCTGGCGAGAATGTATTATCGCCATTATTAAACAAAATTAGTCCAGGTTGAGGGCCTCTAGACCCTTCATGATCGCCAGGGAAAGTGCCTCCGGTGATAACTAGGTCTGTAGCCCCATCACCATTGAGATCAGTTGTGAATGTATTAAAACTATCCTGAGTTGGTAAGGCGGGGAATCTTTGCCAGGTATATTGGACTTCGAGAGGGGTGTAGATAAACTTGCTGTCAGCACTTACTGGCTCTATTAGTGCTGCTTGAAGTAACAAAATACACAAAGAGGCGAAAACCATGTTTAGTGATTTTGTGGCCGAATTTTTGCATTTATAGTTTTTGTTAGTAATGCAACAGTTAGATTCCATGCTCTTGCTCCCTAGGGTGTACCAAAGATGAGTAAAGCGAAGGTTACAACCTGAATTGGAAGCCAGCTCAGTATGGCATATGCAAACACGCCTCTTAATAAATTCCAGTGCGCCAATTCAGCAGATGGGAGATGTAATCCCCCAAGTCCTTTTGAAGGACTAGTCTAGCGAAGCTAAGAGGAAAATGCTCTATTTCGGTAATGTCCGCTTTGGGTCGACAGCGGTCATAAGCCCATGCTCTCATTCCATGGGGGCACATCTAAACCGAAAGGTCTGCTTCACTCTAAAAGCCGCCATTAGCGATTTTGACTGATTTCTTCAAAACTGTCCAAATGACTGCTTCTAGACCAAAGCGGCCATAATATTGGAACTTGGGGTATATAGGCCGTAATGACCGCTGTCGACCCAAAGCAGACACTGTGAGCGCCGTATTTCTCACGACTTTATATCCACTCTCTTAGTTTGGTTTCTACACCTATCTTCATCAAGTTGATTAAAAATCGGCTAATTCCTAAGGGGAAATATAAATATCTAGGGATTTTTCCGCATTACCTGTCCTAGCCCTACCTAAAGGGGTGATGGTTATTTGAGACGGGTTGAAAGGCTGCATTTGGTCTTAAACCAATTGCAATGCCACAGTAGGGTGCAATTAGTGTTGGACAGTCCGCTTTCAGAGTATAGCAAACGCTATTAGTATTAATTGCTAGGGGAGAGCCATACGGCATATTTAATGATTTCAGGTGGAAACCGGTGACGTTTGTAAAGTTTTGGTTGAGTCATGAGCTAAATACTGGCAAATTGGGGGTCAACTTGTCAGCCTCATAGGAGGCGACGGTACGCTCCCCCCCCCATACTGTCTCTTATACACATCTCCCAGCCCAC